>JAABUS010000081.1_pt1 | contig 215530 bp, 198 predicted proteins | sample 5560161 | NCBI WGS metagenome assembly JAABUS01 (sample SAMN10711885, study PRJNA513376) | rock metagenome | isolation source: Antarctica rocks | place: Antarctica: Victoria Land, Trio Nunatak nord | collected 2016-01-04
CCCGCAGCAATGCCGGCAACGCCGACCGCACCCGGTCGACGGCAGCGACCGCGACGGGGTCGGCAGCCGAGGTGAGCCCGCCCTCGGCGGACCAGGACTGCAGTCCGTAGTGACCGTGCACGACCAGCCGGCGCAAGCCCGCGTCGGCCGAGATTGACGCTGCCGCGTCGGTCAGCCCGGCGAGGCGGGCGGCGACGTCCGGCGCGCGGCCGGTGATCACCGCAACGACGACTCCGGCTGCGCCCAGCGCGGCGAGCACGTCCAGGGCACCGGGCAGCGGCCGGGAGTCGGCGGGGTCGGCGACGATGGGCGCGAGCGTCCCGTCGAAGTCGAGCGCTACCAGGGTGTGCCCGGGGTCGGTCCGGGCGAGCCGGAGGAACGCCTCGAGCCGCCCGGCGCCGCCGTCGGTCAGGGCTCCACGCCGAGGCGACGTGCCGACCGGGCCCGCTGCCGCGTCTGGCGCATCCGCCGCAGTCGCTTGACCAGCAGCGGGTCGAACGCGAGGGACTCCCGGCGGTCGATCAGCGCATTCAGTACCTGGTAGTAGCGGGTGGCCGACATGTCGAACCGTTCCCGGACCGCCTGCTCCTTGGCCCCGGCATACCGCCACCACTGCCGCTCGAACAACAGGATGTCGCGGTCGCGCTCGGTGAGTCCGGTGTCGACCGGCACAGCCGGGGAACTTTGGTCCGCACGGCCTGCTGCATCGCTCACCGGACCCACCGTAACGACGAACCACACCGGTGTCATTCGCCACGCCCCCGGGTGTGGCCGCTCTGCGTGCGAGAGTTGACCGGCGCCGCGCCGGGCGCGCCGCCGCCCCGATCGGCTCGACCCGACGGGCGTTGGCCGAACACCGCCAGGTGCCGCCGGCGGCCGACCCCGAGGAGCTCCGTGGCCCAGACCCTGCCCGACACGCCGGTCCCACCGGTCCCGGACGGCAACGCCTTCATCGTCGTCGCCAACCGGCTCCCGGTCGACGAGGTGGTCGCCGAGGACGGGACGCGGTCGTGGCGGCGCAGTCCGGGCGGCTTGGTCAGCGCGCTGGAGCCGGTGATGCGCCGCCTGGACGGTGCGTGGGTCGGCTGGGTCGGCACCCCCAGCCCCGAGCCCGCGGCCGAACCCGGTGAGCCGGCCCGCCACCCGGCCGCGCCGGAACCGTTCGACGACGGCGGGTTCCACCTGGTCCCCGTCGGCATGACGGCCGGGGAGGTCGCCGCCTATTACGAGGGCTTCTCCAACGGCACCCTGTGGCCGCTCTACCACGACGTGATCGTCGTGCCGCAGTACCACCGGACCTGGTGGGACGCCTACGTCCGGGTCAACCGCCGGTTCGCCGAGCAGGTGGCCTCGATCGCGGCACCCGAGGCTGTCGTGTGGGTGCAGGACTACCAGTTGCAGCTGGTCCCGTCGATGCTGCGGGCGCTGCGGCCGGACGTGCGGATCGGCTTCTTCCTGCACATCCCGTTCCCGCCCATCGAGCTGTTCGCCCAGCTGCCCTGGCGCCGGCAGGTGCTCGACGGCCTGCTCGGCGCGGACCTGGTCGGGTTCCAGATGCCGGGCGCCGCGGACAACTTCGTGCGGATGGTGCACGACTACCTCGGGCACGAGGTCAAGGACCTGACCGTCGCGCTGCCCGACGGCCGCGCCGTCCGGGCCGGGGCGTTCCCCATCTCCATCGACGCCAAGGAGATGGAGGACCTCGCCCGCACCCCCGAGGTACGTCAGCGGGCCGCCCAGATCCGCACCGAGCTCGGGAATCCGCGACACGTGCTGCTCGGGGTGGACCGCCTCGACTACACCAAGGGCATCGTCCACCGGCTCAAGGCGTTCGGGGAGCTGGTGCACGACGGCACCCTGGAGCCGGGCGACGCGACCTTCGTGCAGGTCGCCACGCCCAGCCGGGAGCGCGTCGAGGAGTACCAGCTGCTGCGTGACGAGATCGAGCTGATGGTCGGCCGCCTCAACGGCGACCTGGGCAAGCTCGGTGCCCCGGTCGTCCACTACCTGCACACCTCCTACGGGCGGGAGGAGATGGCGGCGCTGTACGCGGCCGCCGACGTCATGGTCGTCACCCCGCTGCGGGACGGGATGAACCTGGTCGCCAAGGAGTATGTGGCGGCCCGGTACGACCTCGGCGGCGCGCTGGTGCTCAGCGAGTTCACCGGAGCGGCCGCGGAGCTGACCGAGGCGTTCCTGGTCAACCCGCACGACATCGCCGGACTGAAACGCACGATCATGGACGCCCTGGCGGCCGATCCGGCCGACCTGTCCGCGCGGATGGCGTCGATGCGGGCGCAGGTCGAGCAGCACGACGTGGACGCCTGGGCGGATGCCTTCCTTGCAGCCCTCGGTGCGGTCGACGAGCCGTCCGCATTCGACCGGGTGACCGGTATCCCTGCCTCACTGCACGACCTGATGCGCCGCTGGCGGGACTCCCGGCCGGCGCGCGACGCGGACAACGTCGACACCCGCGGCTGACCGGTCGCGCCGGTCGCCCGCCCCGGGGACCGCGGCACGCCAGACAGGCGGAATCGCTAGGGTCGCCAAGTGCTCACGGAGGCTGCCACCGACCTCGCACCGCAGGTCGGTGAGCTGGTCCGGGTCCGCGGCCAGCAGTGGGTCGTCAACCGGCGCAGCACCTCCACGCAGCCGCGGGACGAGCTCGCCCCCGAACCACCGGGCCGGACGCTGGTCACGCTCACCAGCGTCAGCGACGACGACCTCGGCGAGGAGCTGACCGTCGCCTGGGAGATCGAGCCGGGCCGGGAGGTCCTCCCGGAGACCCGACTGCCCGACGTGACGCCCACCGGTTGGGATGACCCGCAGGTGCTCGGGGCCTTCCTCGACGCCGTGCGCTGGGGAACCGTCGCGAGTGCCGACGACCAGACGCTGCAGGCGCCGTTCCGTGCGGGCATCACCATCGAGGACTACCAGCTCGAGCCGGTCGCCAAGGCCCTCGGGATGCCCCGGGTAGCGCTGCTCATCGCCGACGACGTCGGGCTGGGCAAGACCATCGAGGCCGGTCTGGTGATCCAGGAGATGCTGCTGCGCCACCGGGCCCGGCGCGTGCTGGTGGTCTGCCCCGCCCCGCTGACCGGGAAGTGGCGCGACGAGCTGGCCGAGAAGTTCGGCCTGGCGTTCACCGTCCTCGACGCACCTGCACTCAAGGCGCTGCGCCGTAGCCACGGCCTGGAGGCCAACCCCTTCTCGGTGTTCCCCCGGACGATCGTCAGCCTGCCCTGGCTGCGCACGCCACGCGTGCAGCGGCTGCTCGACGAGGTGCTGACCCCGCAAACTCGGCACCCGGGCTTCTTCGACATTCTGGTGGTGGACGAGGCGCACCACTGCGCCCCGCCCGCTCCCGCCGGGGGCAGGCACTTCGCCGTGGACAGCCAGCAGACCCAGGCGGTCCGGCGTCTCGGCGAGCACACCCAGCACCGGCTGTTCCTTTCGGCGACCCCGCACAACGGGTACCCCGAGTCCTGGCAGGCGTTGCTGGAGATGCTGGACCCCCGGCGGTTCGCCCGGGGCGTCGAGCCGGACGCAGCCGTGGTGCAGCAGGTGATGGTCCGACGCCTCAAGGACGACCTGCTGCTCCCCGACGGCGCCCGCCGGTTCCCCGGTGGTCGCAGCTCCCGGGCCATCGAGGTCGTGTACACCGACGACGAACGCGCGGGGCACCGACTGCTGACCGAGTACACCCGGTCCCGCCACCGGGTTCCCGGGGCGACCGCCGTCCGCGCAGGGGACCTGATCAGCCTGCTGCTCAAGAAGCGCCTGTTCTCCTCCCCCGCCGCGTTCGCCCGCACCCTCGCCGCCCACCGCGCCACGGTCGCCCGCTCGGTTGCCGGTGGTCCGGACGCCGACGAGGCGATCGCCGGGGACATCGACGAGGCCGTCCCGGAGTGGATGCTCGACGCGTTCGGCTGGGAGGACGACCCGGATCCCGAGGGCGCGGAGAGCGATGTCCTCAGTCGCGCGGGAACCGCGACGGGTGCTCTCGACGTCGACCAGGCCGCCCTGCTGGACCGCCTCACCTCCTGGGCGGAACGGCGCGCCGAGCCGGCCGACAGCAAGGCCGACGCGCTCGTGGCCGAGCTCCGGCGGCTGTGCCCACCCGGCACGACCGAGCGGGTCATCGTCTTCACCGAGTACCGCGACACCCAGGTCTGGCTGGCCGGCATCCTTGCCGCGCGCGGACTGGGTGGTGAGCGTCTCGGTCTCCTACACGGCGGCATGGACCCAGACCGGCGCGAGCACCTGAAGCAGGCGTTCCAGGCCGCGCCGGACCGCGACCCCCTGCGGATCCTGCTGGCGACCGACACGGCGAGTGAGGGCATCGACCTGCAACGGCACTGCCACACCGTGATCCACTACGACATCCCGTTCAACCCGAACAGGCTCGAGCAGCGGATCGGCCGGGTCGACCGGTACGGACAGCACCACGAGGTGGACGTGGCCCACTTCGTCGGTGCCGGATGGCAGACGGCGGCGGCGGGCTCCTACGACGGGGACCTGGAGTTCCTGTCCCGGGTGGCGCGGAAGGTCGCCGCCGAGCGGCGCGACCTCGGCAGCGTCAACCCGGTGCTCGCCGGTGCCGTCGAGGCGCGGATGCTCGGCCGTCCCCTCCTGCTCGACCCCTTGCAGGTCGCGCCGAAGACGAGCACCGGCGTCCTGCGCGCCGAGCGCGACCTGCGGGCACAGGCCCAGCGGCTGCGAGCCCAGCTGGACCGCTCGATCGAGCGACTGCACGTCGCCCCCGTCAACGTCCGCCGCGTGGTGGACACCGCTCTCGACCTGGCCGGGCAGCCCGCACTGGCCGACGGCGAACCCGGCGAGGTACGTACTCCGGAGCTGCGGGCGGGATGGGAACGGACGGTCGCGGACCTGGCAGACCCGCTGTCCGGTCAACCGCGTCCGCTCACCTTCGATGCCGCCATCGCGCGCGGCCGCGACGACGTGGTGCTGGCCCATCTCGGACACCCGCTGGTCGCGCAGGCCACTCGCCTATTGCGCAGTGCTGTGTGGGGTGGGCGGGCCGACCTGCACCGGGTGACGGCTGTCCGGTTCACCCCGCCACCGGAGCTGGAGCTGCGCGGCCCGCTGGTCGTGGTGGTGGCCCGCCTGGTCGTGGTCGGAGCGGACGGCGGCCGCCTGCACGAGGAGATCGTGCTGGCCGGCCGGGACCTGCCCGCCACCGGTCGCGGACGCCGACTGGACCTGGAGGCCCGTGGGTACGCCGCGGTGCGGGCCACGCTGGAGGCAGCACTGGAACCCGGTGCGTGTCGGCCGGCCCCGGCCGCCGACCGGGAGCAGCTGGCGCAGCGGTGGGAGGAGCTCACCCCCCGCCTCGTCGAAGACGTGCGCGCGCGGGCGACCACCCAGAAGGACGCGCTGGCGACGGACCTGGCGCGCCAGCTCGAGCGGGCCCGGTCCACCACACGGGCCGTCTTCGACCAGCTTCGCGCCACGCTGGCCGGAGCGCTGCAGGCGCCGCCGGAGGACCTGCAGTTGTCCCTCGACGGGTTGGACCCTGGCGAGCGACAGCAGTACGACCGGGACCGCCGGGCCTGGCAGGACCGCCTCGACACCCTCGACGAGGCGCGCGACGTCGAGCTGGCGGCGCTGGACCGGCGGTACGGCGGCGCCCGGGAGCTCGTCTTCCCGTTCGCCGTCGTGCTCGCCGTGCCCGACGGTGCCGCTCCCGTGTCAGGGCCGGTTTCAGCGGAAGACGCGTGAGCGCGATGCGGCAACGGCGTCGCCGTTACTCCGCGGGTGAGGCGGCCCGGTGGCGGCACAGCTGGCTCGAGCTGATCCAGACGTCCGGGCCGTTCCTGACACTCCCGGTCGCCGACCGGGTGTTCCCGGACGGGCTGCCCGAGGTCCCGTCAGGCGCGCGACGCGCGGTGCGCACGGCTGTCGCCGACGCCCTGGACAGCCGGGGCGCGAGCCGGCACCAGGCGATCAGAGCAATGCTCTGCGAAGCCCTGAACTGGGACGAGCACCTCCGGCTCGACGCCGAGCTCCCCGCTGCCCTGGCCGAGCCCGTCGTCGAGCACGGACTGGCGTTGCGACCGGACATCGGCTTCTACGCCGAGCCGAAGGTGGACGTCGAGTCCCCCGAGGTCGACCCGGGCGACGACGTCGAGGACGGCGAGGATGACGCGGCCGAGGCCGTGCCGCCGACCACGGGCAGCGGTCCGTGGCGGCTGCTCGGGATGGTGTCCGAGTGGGGCACCCACCCGCTGGCTCGGACGTCGACGAACGGGTGGGCGGCCAGTCCCGTCGAGCGTCTCGCGGTGCTGCTGCGCGCCCGGGGTGTCCCGATCGGTCTGGTCACCGACGGCCGGTGGTGGGCCGTGGTGTGGGCGCCGGCCGGTGGCACCACCGGGGCCGCCGTGTGGGACGCGAGCCTGTTCGGGGAGGAGCCGGAGTCGTTCCGGGCCTTCGTCGCGCTGCTGACCCGCGCCCGCTTCCTGGCTGTTGCTGACGCCGACACGCTGCCGGCGCTGCTGACCGAGAGTGTCAGCGCCCAGGAGGAGGTCACCGACAACCTCGGCCGCCAGGTCCGCGACGCCGTCGAGCTGCTCGTGGGGACGCTGGACCGGCTGGATGCGGACTCGGGCGTCCTGGCCGGGGTGAGCGACGACGACCTGTACGACGGGGTCGTCACCGTGATGATGCGGCTGGTGTTCCTCCTGTTCGCCGAGGAGCGACGCCTGCTCCCCAGTGACGACGACGTGTACGTCGCCGCCTACAGCGTCGGCCGCCTCGTCGAGCAGCTGGAGGCCGCCGAGTCCCTCGCCGGGGGGCAGGCGCTGGAGCACCGCACCGGTGCCTGGCACCGACTGCTCGCGGTCAGCCGCGCGCTGCACGCCGGCATCGCGCACGAGGACCTCCGCCTCCCCGCCTACGGCGGCGGCCTGTTCGACCCGGACCGGTTCCCGTGGCTGGAGGGTCGTGTCGCGGGTGGCGCCGAGGATGCCGCGGCCCGACCGCCGGACGTGGACGACCGGACCGTGCTGCGACTGCTCCGCGCCGTGCAGTACGTGGAGGTGAACGGCGAGCGGCGGCGCCTCACCTTCCGGGCGTTGGACGTCGAGCAGATCGGGTACGTCTACGAGGGGCTGCTGGAGCTGGAGGTCCGGACGGCGCAGGAGGTCACGCTCTCGCTGGTGCGCCCGGCGGCGTGGCCGAAGGGCAAGGCGCCGGCCGAGGCCACGCTCACCGAGGCGGTCGAGCGGCTCGGGAGCCCGACCGGGCCGACGATGGCCGAGTGGGTGGCCGTCCGGACCGGGTGGTCCGCGACCCGGCTCGCGAAGGTGTTCCAGACCCCGCTGGAGGCAGAGCGCCGCTCCGGTCTGCTGCGAGCCACCGGGGGCGACATCGACCTGGTCGCCGCCCTCGAGCCTTACGCCGGCGTCCTGCGCTGGGACGAGCTCGGCCGGCCGTCGGTCACGATGCCCGGCCGCCGGTACATCGCCCCGAGCACCCGACGGGCAGCGACCGGTACGCACTACACCCCGCGTGCTCTCGCCGAGGACGTCGCCGGCAACGCGCTCGAACCGCTCGCGTACCGGCCGGGACCGCTGGAGACGGCGGACCGGTCGACCTGGCGCATCCGCCCCTCGACGGAGCTGCTCGACCTGCGGGTGGCGGACATCGCCATGGGGTCCGGCGCGTTCCTGGTGGCCGCGTGCCGGTACCTGGCCGACCGTCTGGTCGAGGCATGGGAGGCGGAGGGACGACCCGGAGCGGTGCTCGCTGTCCGGCACCGCGAGCAGGCGCGGCTGTCCGCCGATGCCGAGGTGGCGCAGGTCGCCCTCGACGCGCGCCGCCTGGTCGCCGAGCACTGCCTGCACGGGGTGGACATCAACCCCCTCGCCGTGGAGATGGCGAAGCTGTCGCTGTGGCTGGTCACCATGGACCGCGAGCGGCCGTTCGGTTTCCTCGACGACCGCCTGGTCGCCGGGGACAGCCTGCTCGGGCTCGCCTCGGTGGAGCAGCTGACCTCGTTGCACGCCGACCCGGACGGTGGTCACGGCGGCGCGCTGTCGTACGCCGACGGCTGGTCCGACCAGCTCGCGCGGGCCGCCGACCTGCGCCGGCGGATCACCGCCCACCCGGTGACCAGCGGACGTGACGTCGCCTTCAAGGCCAGTCTTCTCGCCGAGGCACGCTCCTTGACCACCCAGCTCGGCGCGGTGGCGGACGCGGTCACCGGGGTCGGCCTGCAGGCAGCAAGCCTGTCCGTCAAGAAGGCGGAGACCGCGTTCGTCGCCCTGTCCATCAGCGTCGGTCACGCCGCCCCGGATTACGCCACCGGACTGGTCGACCAGATTGCGCTGGTCCAAGCCGGCCGTCCGGCAGGCGTGGTCCCCCGCTCCCCGTTGCACTGGCCGCTCGCCTTCCCCGAGGTCTTCGCCGATGCGGACACCCGGGGCTTCGACGCGATCATCGGGAACCCACCGTTCCTGGGTGGCAAGAAGATCAGCGGCGCTCTCGGGGACGACTACCTGGCATGGCTGGCCCGGTGGGACGGTCGGCGCATCAGGGGCAACGCCGACCTCGCCGCCCGCTTCGTCCTCCGTGCGGAACGCCTGCTCTCGCCACGTGGCCAGCTCGGGTACATCGCGACCAACACCCTTGTGCAGGGCGACACCCTCGAGGTGGGGCTGGCCGAAGCCTGTCGCCGCGGCATGACCCTGCGGCGGGGGCGTCCAAGCCACCGGTGGCCGAGCGCGAGTGCGAACCTGGAGATCGTCGACGTCTGGGCCAGCCGGGCACAGGTCGCGTCGGCCGGCTCGCGCTGGCTCGCCGGCGAGGAGGTCCCGGAGATCGGCCCGGACCTCGAACCGGTCGGCCGGGTGCGCGGCCGTCCTCAGCGCCTTGCAGAGAACGAAGACATCGCGTTCATCGGCTCCTACGTGCTCGGTCTGGGCTTCACGGTGACCGAGGACCAGGCGACCGCCCTGATCCAGCACGACCCGCGGAACGCGCAAGTCCTCCAGCCGTACGTCATCGGCCAGGACCTCAACCAGCGCCCGGACTGCTCGGCCAGCCGCTGGATCATCAACTTTCGGGAGTGGCCGTTGGAGCGTGCCGCCACCTACCCCGACCTGCTCGCCATTCTCGAGCGCGAGGTTCGACCTGAGCGGGAGCTCAAGGACGCCCGCAAGTACCCGCGCATGGTCCACGAGTGGTGGAAATTTTGGCAGTACCGTCAGGGCCTCGAGCGCGCGGTAGCGGGCCTCGATCACGTGCTCGCCATCTCGCTGGTGGGCAGTTCCGTCATGCCGGTCCGGGTACCGACCGGCCCAGTCTTCGCCCACAAATGTGCTGTCTTTGCGCTCGACGACTTCGCGAGTCTGGCGGTGCTGTCGTCCAGCGTTCACACCACCTGGGTCATCCGCTACACATCCACGATGAGAACGGACATCAATTACGCACCATCGGACGTCTTCCTCACCCTGCCCCGGCCGCAACCGACGCCGACCCTCGAGCGCCTCGGCCGGCGCCTGGACCACGAGCGCCGCGAGCTGATGCTGAGCCGTGGCTGGGGGCTGACGACCACCTACAACCACGTCCACGACCGGACCGACCGTGACCCGGCGGTCGTCGCGCTTCGCGAGCTACACACCGAGATCGACGAAGCGGTGCTCGCGTCCTACGGCTGGGATCTCGACCTGGGGATCGGTCATCACCCCACGAAGATCGGCACCCGCTGGACCGTCAGCCCCCGCGCCCGCTTCGAGCTCCTCGACCTGCTCCTCGAGGAGAACCACCGCCGCGCCGCCTACACGCCATGACGTCCACCTTCACGATCCTCACCTTCGAGGACCTCATTGAGATCGGCGAGGGCAGGCAGGCAAAGGCGCGCGGGCCCGGCAAGATCGCGGGCTGGCAGCGGTTGCTCGGTGTAGCCCGCGACCAAGCCGGACCGGGGTCGGCCGGCAACGACTTCATCGGTGGCCGAACCTGGTCGCTGCTTCGGATTCACATCACGGGGTACCAGGGTGTGAGCGCTGATCACACTCTCGAGCTGGACTTGGACCCGACCCCAGGGATCACCGTGCTTCACGGACCGAACGGGTCCGGGAAGACGAGCATCGCGGATGCCGTCGAGACTGCGCTGCACGGTGCGCCCCGCCAAACTGCAACGCCGGGTGCCGGTGGGAAGTTGCCTCTCTGGGACCGTGAACACACCGGCCGGGACGCCAGGGCCGCCTCCGTCGAGCTGACGCTGGGATCCGGTGACCGTCGGCTCCGGATGTCGTGCCATCTGGACTCGGCAGGTCGCGTCACCGACCGCGAGGTCGAGCTCACCGACGAGGTGGGGTCCCGCTCCGTGGGCCTACCCCCGACGTGGGGCTCCGCGCTGGCAGGGCACCGACCCGTGTTCGGCTACGCCGCCGTCGAGCGACAAGTGCAGATGGCCAAGGACCTCCAGGAGTTCCTCGAGCCACTGTTGGCGTTCGGCGGCTGCTTTGAGACCCTGAAGCTAGAAGTCGAGCGACAGGGCGCATCAGCGGCTTCCGCGTACAAGCGCTGGGTGGAAGCGCTTGCCAACGCCAAGACCATTGTTGCGCGAGTCGATGACGAACACATGCACTTGGGTTCACCCGCCCTTGCGGCGCTGGCTTGGCCAAGCCTCAGCGACAACACGGATGCATGGCTGTCTGAGAACGAGCTGACAGACAGAGCTCAAACCGTCGCAGAGGTGACGGCGGACCACCAGCGTCGCTTGAGCGAGTCTGCTACCGCGGCGCTCGATGCCCTTGTCGAGTTACGGTCCGAGGAGAGTTCACTCCACGCCCGCCTGGCCGGCCCGCTGCGTGATCTTCACGCTGCCGCGAGCGAGCTGTCGGATCCCGGCGCGACATGCCCGGTCTGTGCGGCGCACGACGCCGGGTGGCTCGATGCCCTTCGTCTCGCCACCGCCCAGCTCGCAGACGCCCCCGAGCTACAGGACCGTTTCCAGGAAGCCGCTCGCCAGGTACGTGACAGTGCAAAAAGCACGCTGACTGAGGTCGTCGGTGCGCTCCAGCTCGCACAGGAGGGATCACCGGAAGCTGCCGCTCGGGACGAGGTGGTCGCCTCCGCTGCCACTCTGGTGACGGCTATCGACACGCACGGTCTTCGAGCAACTGCCACAGTGAAGATCGCCTTGCGGGACCACTGCGAGATCGTCACCTCTGAGTCCTGGGCCTCAGCAGCCGCCAAGGCAGTCGATGAGAGCGATCATCGACGCCAGTGGCTCCGTAGGCGACGTGGCGCCGTCGACAGTTTCATTACTACGTGGCGCGAAGTACGAGATGAGGCGGCTGCAGGGACGGAGTGGAAGGCCGCGACTGGCTGCTTGAACGACCTTCAGGATGAACTGCGGGTGACGCGAGCAGAGAACTTGAAGGTGCTCACCGGTTCAGCACTTGATCGCCTTCTGGCCGACGTTGGCATCCGGATCACGACGCTCTCCGTGCAAGGGACGAAGGCAGACTTCAAGATCGAAGACGCGCAAGGCGGCTCACTCAAACTGTCGATGCTCAGCGCTGGGCAACGGAACGCGCTACTCCTCGCACCGCTGCTGGCGGTCTCGCGGGACGGCCCTTTCGCATTTCTCGTCCTGGATGACCCCGTCCACGCCTTCGACCAGATTCGCGTCGACCGCCTCGCTTCCATCCTCGGAGAGCTCGCTCGCGACCGTCGTGTTCTTGTCCTTACCCACGACGAGCGACTGAAGGAACACGTCGTGGCGCGGGTACCCAACTGTGATGTGCGGGCGGTCCAGCGCGACCCGGTCACGGGGCGGGTCTCGGTCGAGTCGACCGGCGCCTTGTGGAAAGTGCTCGTGGACGACGCGAGAGCAGCGCTCCAGTTGCCCGGTGGCCAGCCTGGCGGGGTCACCATCGAGCCGACCGATCTCGTTCGCGGCTTGTGTCGGATGGCCATGGACAACGCACTCCGCCAGTTCGTCACCAAGAACGCCGTCCGACACGGCCGTGACCCTGGGCCAGACCTCACCAAGCTGGACACTGAGAGCACGACGGCAGGTCGACTCAAGTGCGCAAAAGCGCTCTCCGCCGCGGGGTCACCGGAGCGCGCCGCCGCGGAGGCCACCGAGGCCCGGATAAGCGCGTACACGAAGGGCTGGAACATGGCGGCCCACGGCAACCCTGCGATCTCCGTGGTGACAGACCCCGAGATCGATGCGGCCGACCTCGCCTGCCAGGATCTGGTTCGGCTCCCGTGACGAGTGTGGCCACAGCTCGTCGGGCGCGCGTCTTGGACCTCCGGATCCGCCTCGAGCGGGCTGCCGCCGCTGCCTTTGATGGCGTGTGCAAACCGGAGGTGAAGCAGCGCCAGACCGATGTCCGAACTCGCCTGCTGTACCTCGTCGATCCCGGTCGAAGCGATGCCGCCGCGACACATCGGCTCGTTCACCTCGGTGCACATGTCTACAAGCGGACCTCAGACGTCCTCCACGGTCGGGTGTCCTCTCTTGACCTCCCTGACGTCTTGATCGATGAGTGGCACGAGGTCGTCGTCGGCTTGGAGGCGGTCGCCCGGCAACGTCCTGGCGCGGGGGTCAGCTCGCCAACACCGTGAGTCGGCCCTGCCTGCGACGCGTCAGGGCGCCCTGATGTCAGGGGGCGTCGCTACGGTCCACAGATGGCTGCACGCGTCACTGTCTTCATCGACTGGCAGAACGTCTACGGAAGCGCCCGACGGACGTTCCACCGCTCGCAGGACCCCTACGTCGACGGCCAGGTGGACCAGATGAAGCTCGCCACCTGCCTTACTCACCGGAACGTCGACCAGGAGCTGCACCAGGTCCGCGTGTACCGCGGGCTTCCGGACTCGACCAGGCAGCCGACGTCGTACGGCGCCAACGAGCGTCAGGCAGCCGCCTGGTCAGCAGCTGGGGTGGCTGTCGTCCGCCGACCGTTGCTGTACCCCCGTGGCTGGCCCGACACGAGCCTGCCCGGGGACCGGCCTCGCGAGAAGGGCATCGACGTGGCCCTCGCGATCGACTTCGTGCGGCTGGCGATCGAGGACAGGTACGACGTCGGCATCCTGATCAGCGGAGACACCGACCTGAAGCCGGCGCTCGAAGCCGTGTGGGACTACCGGGGTGCGGCAGGCCCGCGTGCCGACACAGCTGCCTGGTCCCGCCCCGACGCGCACTGCCCCCGGCTGGCCCTGGTGGGTAGGAGCCTCTGGTGTCACTGGATGGATCGCGGTATCTACGCGTCCGTGCAGGACCGGTTCGACTACAGCTGAGGGCGAGAAAATCCCCGCCAGTTCTCGACGAGGCGAGGACGACGGGGAGGAGTGGCCCCATAGTGCGGCCCAGGTAGATCGGCCGTCAAGCTGGGACGACAGCCCTGTGACCAATCGGCGCTGCGGATCCCTCATCGTGGCGCTCACGCCACCTGGCGTTGAGTGACGGCCCGGTGTTCCGGACAGACGCCCGGAGATGCGGAGGGGATCGACAGCCGCAGTCGAGCGACCAGTCTTACGACTACCGGCTGGACACTTTTGAGTGTTCGAGGTGGACAGTCTTAAGACTTCGCAGACCACCTCGTGCTAGCTTCCGCTGGTGGGAGCACCTCTGCACGGCATGGCCCGTCGCAGGCTCGAACCCATCCTCGCCGACCGCATGCTCGTCGAGACCGTCGTGGCTCTGCACGGGCCACGCTCAGTCGGAAAGTCCACCCTGCTGGCCACCTTCGCCGCCGGGCGAGACGTGCCGGTCCTCGACCTCGACGACCTGGAGACCCGACAGGCGGTTCTGGCCAACCCCTCCCTGGCCGCGACCCAGGACACCCCCCTCTGCGTGGACGAGTACCAGCACGTACCCGAGATCCTGGACGCCATCAAGGCCCGGACCAATCGTGACGGGGCGTTGCCCGGAACTGCGGTGCTGACCGGCTCGACACGCCAGGACGCCCTGCCGAGGACTGCTCAGGCGCTGACTGGCCGCCTCCACACCATGACCATCTGGCCTCTCTCCCAAGGGGAGATCGACGGTGTCCATGAGGACTTCCTGCCCGCCCTGCGCGCCGATCCGGATGCCCTGGTGCGTTCCCAGCCGAGATCGCAGACGGGCCGCAGCAGCTACGTCGACCGGGTCTGCGCCGGTGGTTTCCCGCTCGCGCTGCACCGGTCCGGCTCCGCCCGGAGCCGGTGGTTCGACGACTACGTGCGCCAGACCCTCGAGCGTGACGCCCGCGAGTTGAAGCAGATCAGACAGCGCGATGCGTTGCGTGACCTGCTCAGTCGACTTGCCGGCCGGACAGCCCAGGTGCTCAACCTGGCCCAGGCCACCCAGGGGATGACCGTGAGCAGGGACACCATCGACGACCACACCCGGCTGCTCGAGGACCTCTTCCTGCTCGAGCGGCTTGCCGGGTGGGGGAAGACGCTGAAGGGTCGGAGCGTCGCGGCTCCGAAGGTCCATGTCATCGACTCCGGGGTCGCCGCCCGCCTGATGCGCGTCAGCCCGGACAAGTTGGCCTCGCTGGACCCGACCGCCCTGACCGAGTTCGGGAACTTACTGGAGACCTTTGTCGTCGGTGAGCTGCGCAAGCAGATCTCCTGGTTGGACGAGCCGGTGACCGTCGGCCACTGGCGGACCAAGACCGGGGACGAGGTGGATGTCGTCGTCGAGTTCGACGACGGCCGGGTGCTGGCCTTTGAGGTCAAGGCCAACGAGCAGGTCCGTGGTGAAGACCTGAAGGGACTCCGCAAGTTCAGCGATCTTGTCGGTGACCGCCTCATCGCTGGTGTCGCGCTGAGCACCGGCAGCCGGTCCTACAGCTACGAAGGCGAGCGGATCCACGTCATGCCGATCGACCGACTGTGGTCGGCGGTCCGCTGAGCCGGGGTGATCGGCCGATCCGTCACGCGCACACCGGCCACCCGTTCCGTCGGTCCCGAGCCCTACTGTCAGGCGCACCATGACCGAGCCCTCCGCCGCGACCTCCTACGACGTCCGCGCCGCCCTCGAGGAGCTGCTCGAGCGCGACCTGCTGGGACCACGCGACGGCGACCGGGAGGAGCTCCCACCGAACACGCCACCCGCGGAGCGCTACCTCGTCGGGCGTCTAGTCCCGCGGACGAGGCCGAGCGATCCACCGCAGCCCGTGCTGGCCGAGGAGGCAGACCCGGACCTCGTCGACCGGGAGATCACCAGCGCCGGCGACACGGCCGGTGACGACCTCGAGACCGCCAAGGCGACCCGTACCGGGACCATGTCGGCATCCGCGCTCGGCCTGTCCTTCCAGGTCCCGCAGGACGTGCACCGGCTCGTCGTCACCGGGTCCTGGGGTCGGTACGCGCCGGCGAAGTCCGACGTCCACGTCACCGAGCAGGGCACGCCACGCACGGTCTGGCGCCGCACGCCTGGGGGCGGGACCGTCGAACTGGACCTGATGGCCGCTGACGACCGACCGGTCACGCTGGATGACGAGCAGGAGCGCGTCCATCTGCGGGCCACCGTCCGAACCAAACCGGGCGTCCGCATCGTCGACCTCGCACTCGTCAACGACCAGGCGGTCCCGGACACCAGTCCGGACATCGCACGGACCTACCAGACGAGCCTGCAGGTCACGGCGCTGGACGGTCACGCCGCCGTGTTCCTGGGTCACAACGACCCGGAGCTCACCGACCTACCCGCGTCACACGACGACGAACGGCTGCACCTCGCCCTGCTGTACCGGGCGAAGCGGGAGTACGCGCACGGACGGCAGTGCGCGGTGGACGCCGACGTCCGCGACGGGGAACTGCGGGCGTGGCGGCTGCGCACCACCAGCTTTCCCGCCGCCGACGTGCCGTTGACGGTGGCCGGCTCTGTGGACTCGATGCCCGGCCTGGTCCTCGACATGGCCCGACTGGGGAGTCCCGAGCTGGCCCGGGACGACCTGGTGCGCGCCCTCCGGCCGCTGGCGACCGGGTACCGCGCGTGGCTCACGAAGCAGCGGGAGCGTCTCGACGACCCGGAGATCGTGCGGTACGAACCCGCGGGGAGCGGCGCGGTCCAGAGCGCCTTCGACTTCGCGGACCGCCTGGACCGGGCCGTCGACCTGTTGCGCGACGACGGGCTGGCCCGCGAGTCGTTCCGCTTCGCCAACCAGGCGATGGCCCTGCAGCGCGTGCGCAGCGAGCTCACCCGCGTCCGGCTGGCCGATCCGGCGACCCCGGTCGAGGCGCTCCTGCAGCGGTGCGATACACCGGCCAACCGGACCTGGCGGCCGTTCCAGCTCGCGTTCGTCCTGCTCTGCCTGCCGGGCCTCACAGACCCAACCCACCCCGATGCCCACCGGGACGAGAAAGGTCAAGCGCAGCTGCTGTTCTTCCCCACCGGGGGCGGGAAGACCGAGGCCTACCTCGGACTGACGGCGTTCACCCTCGCCCTGCGGAGACTGCAGGGCGTGGTGGGGAACGGCTCGGATGCTCGGGACGGCAGCGACGGGGTCGCGGTCCTCATGCGGTACACGCTGCGGCTGCTGACCGCCCAGCAGTTCCAACGCGCCTCGGCACTGATCTGCGCGTGCGAACAGCTGCGGCGGGAACGGCTCGCCTCGGGCGATGGCCGGTGGGGCCAGACACCGTTCCGGATCGGCCTGTGGGTGGGTAGTTCGGTGACCCCGAACAGCTTCGAGGAAGCCCGGCGCGCAGTCGAAGACACCCGTGGGGGCGACGACGGCCCCGGCGGCCCGTTGCAGCTCGCCTCCTGCCCGTGGTGCGGCGCCCGGTTGTCCGCCGGACGGGACCTGCGAACCGACGACAAGCGGCGGCGTGTCCTGCTCTACTGCAGCGACCCGGAGGGTGACTGCGCCTTCACGAGGGGCCGCTCCGCCGACGGGCTCCCCGTGCTGATCACGGACGAGGAGATCTACCGGCTGACGCCGTCGTTGGTCATCGGAACCGTCGACAAGTTCGCGCAGCTCCCCTGGAAGGCGGCAACCAGCTCCCTGTTCGGCACTGTGGACCAGCAGTGCCCGCGGCACGGCTGGATGAGCCCGGACTCGACCTGGTGCACCGGACGCCACCAGCGCGTCGGAGCACTGCCCGCCACCACACCCCGACCGGTCATGGCGCTGCGACCGCCGGATCTGATCATCCAGGACGAGCTGCACCTGATCTCCGACGCCCTCGGGTCGATGGTCGGGCTGTACGAGACCGCCATCGACCGCCTCTGTACGCGGGTGCAGAGCGGTGCTCCGGTACGGCCGGTCCTGGTCGCGTCGACCGCCACGGTGCGCCGGGCAAAAGACCAGGTCGAGCAGGTCTTCGCCCGCGGCCTTGCGGTGTTCCCACCGCAGGTCCTCGACGCGGGTGAGACCTTCTTCTCCACCGTCACCGCCCCGTCGGCGAGGACGCCGGCACGCCGATACCGCGGGATCTGTGCCACGGGCGAGCGGTTCAAGGCGATTGAGATCCGGGTGGCAGCGGCCATGCTCGAACATGCGCAGCACCTCTACGACCGGCACGGGGCAGCGGCCGACCCGTACATGACACTCGTCGACTACTTCACCTCCACCCGGGAGCTGGCCGGCATGCGTCGGCTGGTCGAGGACGACATCGCGGACCGGCTGAGATCCCGGTCGGTGCTGACCCAGCGACGCCGCCCGATGATCAGCGAGCTGACCAGCCGGATGCCGAGCAGCCGCATCGCCTCGACTCTGGCGGACCTGGAACGTCCCTTCGACCCGCGCCTCGGCACCAGCGCCGCTCTGGCAGCCCTGCGTGGACCGGACAGCAGTGCGGTCCGCGCTGAGATGAAGGATCGGGTCCCCGCGCTCGACGTTCTGCTCGCCACCTCGATGCTCCAGGTCGGCGTCGACGTTCAACGGCTGGGACTGATGCTGGTGACCGGCCAGCCCAAGAGCACGGCCGAGTACATCCAGGCGACCTCACGGGTCGGACGGGACTCGAGTCGGCCTGGGCTCGTCATCACGCTCTACCAGTGGAGCCGGCCACGCGACCTCGGCCACTACGAGGGTTTTGCCTACGACCACGCGACCTTCGGCATGCGGGTCGAGGGACTGACGACCACGCCGTACAGCGACCGAGCCCTGGACCGAGGTCTGAGCGCAGTGCTCGCGGCCAGCGTCCGGCAGTCGGGTACATCGTCCCTCCCGAACGTCGCCGCCGGGACCGTCCCGCTGCAGGGTGCCGCCGCGACGATCCTGCTGGACGAGTTCGCGGACCGTGCGGCCCGGGTCACCCACGACCAAGCTCAGGTTCTCCGGGTCCGTCAGGAGGTCCAGCTGCGGCTCGACGAGTGGTTCAAGGCCCGGGCTCAGCTGCAGACCGGTGCTCTCGGCTACGAGCGCGGCCCGGACGTCAGCGGGTTGCTGCACAAGCCGGACGACGGCACCTGGGAACGGTGGACCGCACCGATGAGCTTGCGGGAGGTCGAGCCGCAAGTCCTCCTGCAGCTCGACCAGCGCGATGCCAGCGCGGACGACGCCCCCGCCTGGACCTACGACCGGGTGGAGATCCCCTGATGACCGTCCCCGTGACCCGCGGCAGCGCCCCCCAGCGCGGGACACCGTCCAGGATCGGCAATGCGCGGCCGAGCCACCTGGTGACCACGGGCGGGGCCGGCTCCGTGATCGACCTGCCCGGTATGAGCGTCATGGTCCGCAGCACCGACAGCTGGGGCCTCGAGCGCGCCGAGGCGATCGACGAGCCACGCCTGCTGGAGAAGGTCCGCGGCACATTGGGTCAGCAGGTGCGAGCGTTGCGGTCCGCTCCCTGGGACCCCAAGGACACCGACGACCCGTGGACCCGGACCGGGGTGCCGGTGTCGCCGTTCCCCCGCTGGCTGCGGTGCCCGCGCTGTCACCGGCTCGGCCCGCTCGACCCGCCGGGTCAGTTCGAGCTCGTCCATCGCAGCGGACGTCGGCCTGACCTGGCCAAGTGGGTCCACGCCACCTGTCTCCAACAGGCACAGACGCGACCGCAGAAGAAGCGCGCCTGCCTTCCGGCACGCTTCCTCGTGGCCTGCGAAGCCGGCCACCTCGACGAGTTCCCCTACGTCGACTTCGTGCACCGTGGGAAGGAACAGCCCTGTGCGGGCGCCAAACTGGTGATGCAGGACAGCTCCAGCAACCTCGGCCCCCGGGTCACCGTGCGGTGTGTCGAGTGCTCGGAGTCAGCCAACATCTCCCAGGCTGCGGGCCGGCACGGTTGGCAGAAACTCCCGGCGTGCCGCGGGCGGCACCCGCACCTGCAGAGGTTCGAAACCTGCGGTCGCCGCCTCAAGCTCATGGTCCTCGGTGCGTCCAACCTGTGGTTCAGCGTGACGGCGAGTGCGTTGCACCTGCCGCAGGGGCAGACCGTGACCGACGTGGTGACCGCTCAATGGGATCTGCTCGGGTCCCTGCCCAACCTGGCGGTGGTGCAGAACCTGGTCGAACAGGTGCCGTCACTCCGCGCACTGCGCGCGACCCCGATCGAGGAGGTCTGGTCGACCATCGAGACGATCCGAGACGGCGGCGGGCCGAGCGACACCGAGATCGACGGCGACCTGCTCCAGGCAGAATGGCGCCTGCTCGCGCGACCGACAACCGACCGACAGGACGACGACTTCCGGGCGACACCGACCCGGGTCCCGACTGATCACGGCCAGCTGTTGGACCAGGTGGTCTTGGTGACCCGCCTGCGGGAGGTCCAGGCGCTGCTCGGATTCACCCGATTGGCCGCCCCGGACCGCCGGGAGCTCGACCCGGACAACCGCCTCCCCCTCGGGCGTGGAGCACCGACCTGGGTACCGGCCTTCGAGCAACGCGGGGAAGGGGTGTTCCTCCAGCTGCGCGAGGACCGGGTCCGGGCCTGGGAGGACCGGGTCGCCGACCACCCCCGCATCGCCGCTCTTCGGAGAGCGTCCGTCCGGTGGTCCGCGGAGCGCGATCGACCCGTGGACCTCGACTTCCCGGTCGCCCGCTTCCTCCTGCTGCACACGCTGAGCCACCTGCTCATCCGGCAGGTCTGCCTGGAGTGTGGATACGGCTCGTCCAGCATCCGCGAACGGCTCTATGTCGGAACACCCGACGAGCCGGCCACGGGCATCCTGCTGTCCACCGCCGCCAGTGACAGCGAGGGGACGCTCGGAGGCCTGGTCGCCCTCGGCTCCGCAGATCACCTCGGGCGACTGCTCGATCAGGCACTCACCGATGCCCGCCGCTGCTCGTCGGATCCGCTGTGCGCCGAGCACGTCCCGGAGGACCCATCGGCGACCCTTCACGCCGCCGCCTGCCATGCCTGCCTGTTCGCGTCGGAGACGAGCTGCGAGACCAACAACCGGTGGCTGGACCGCGCGGTCGTGGTCGACCTGACCGGTGACGGACTCGCGTTCCTGCCGTGACGGCCGACCCGGTCGACCTCGCGGTCGAACTTGGGCGGGCGCTGCCCCCGGCCGACGTGCGGGCCTTGGCGACCGCTGCCCGAGCCGGCTTGCCGGCGGTGCACCGGATGCGATCGGACGCCGGCGGAGTCGGCGTCCGGACTGCGTGCGCCCGGCTCGTCGCCACCGACTTCGCGCCCGATGATCGCCTCATGTTCGCCGGCGCGCTGCTCGCCACCCTTCACCCGGACCCCCACTCCGCTGCCCTGGACGTCGTGTGGACGGGCCCGGACACGCCGGTGGCGACCGGGCGACTCACCTCTGCAGTGGTGGTCGACCTCATCGGTCAGGCCGTCACCGACATCCTGCTGATCGGATACGCGGTGCACACCGAACCGACGATCACCCGCGCGCTCGAGCAAGCCCACGAGCGTGGCGCCGCGATCACGCTGGTCCTGGAGCGGCACGTCGACAATCCAGCGTTCTCCGGGACCAGCACACCGTTTCCCCGTCTGGTCGCCACGCGCCTCGCATGGCCGGCGTCCGCTCGGCCACCCGGCGGCTCGCTCCACGCCAAGGTCGTAGTCGTCGACGGCATCTCCGCCCTGATCGGTAGCGCCAACCTCACCGGTGCGGCCCTCACACGGAATCTCGAGTGCGGCCTCCTGGTCCGCGGTGGGCCCGAACCGGGGGCTGTTCGGGCACACATACGGGCGCTGCTGAATACCGGCCTACTGGAACGCGTCGATTGACGACATCGGACTGGACGAGCAGCTACCGGAGATCGGCCGGGCCGCCGGGCCGCCGGCGCCGCTGACAGCGCGCAGGCAGCGGCCAGCTCACCCCGCTCGGGGCGTCCGGTGCTGATCGCCGCCGATTGCGGGTGTCGCTGCCGGTGAGCGCAGCGAGCACGTGGTCAGCTGACGGCTGGCTCGAGCGGTCGTGACGAGAGGATCCGTGGTGCCCGCAGTCCTACACGCGTCCGGAATGGCGGCTGCCGTCACCCAGCGGATCGATGCGCACCTCGTCGACTACGTCCTGGTCGGCCTCTACTTCGCCCTCGTCCTGGGGATAGGGCTGATCGCGCGGCGCAGCGTGTCCTCCAGCGTCGACTTCCTGCTCTCCGGGCGCAGCCTCCCCGCCTGGATCACCGGCATCGCCTTCATGTCGGCCAACCTCGGCGCCACCGAGCTGCTCGGCCAGAGCGCGAACGGGGCCCAGTACGGCGAGCAGACATTCCACTACTACTGGGTCGGCGCCATTCCGGCGATGGTGTTCCTCGGCCTGGTGATGATGCCGTTCTACTACGGCTCCAAGGTGCGCAGCGTTCCGGAGTTCCTCGGGCGGCGCTTCGACCCGAAGACGCAGCGCCTGCAGGGTGTGCTGTTCGCGGCGGCATCCATCCTGCTGGCCGGGGTCAACCTGTTCGCGATGGCGATCGTCGTCAACGCGCTGCTGGGTTGGCCGACCTGGCTGGCGATCGTCGTCGCCGGGGTGGTCGTGCTTGCCTACACCTTCCTCGGCGGGCTGTCGGCGGCCATCTACAACGAGGTGCTGCAGTTCTTCGTCATCGTGGCCGCGATGATCCCGCTCACCCTGGTCGGTCTGCACCGGGTCGGCGGCTGGGGCGGGCTGACCCGCGGACTGCAGGCGCAACCCGGCGGCGACGCGCTGCTGCGCCCGTTCCCCGGCTCGGAGCTGACCGGGATCGCCAACAGTGTCGGCTCGGTGATCGGGATCGTGTTCGGCCTCGGATTCGTGCTGTCCTTCGGCTACTGGACGACCAACTTCTCCGAGGTGCAGCGGGCGTTCTCCGCGAACAGTCCGTCCGCCGCGCAACGGACCCCGCTCATCGCGGCCATCCCGAAGGCGTTGATCGCCTTGATCATCGTCATCCCAGGAATGATCGCGGCGGTCCTGGTCCCCGGGATCCGGGCGCTGCGGGAAGGCGCCCCGACTACCGCGGCCTACAACGACGTCGTCCCGCTGATGCTGCAGGAACTGTTGCCCAACGGCTTCCTCGGCGTCGCGCTGGCGGGGCTGCTCGCCTCGTTCATGGCCGGCATGGCCGCCAACGTCAGCTCGTTCAACACCGTGTTCACCTACGACCTGTGGCAGGAGTGGGCCCGGCCCGGCCGGGAGGATCGCTACTATCTGCGGGTCGGGCGTCTGGTCACCGTCGTCGGCACGGCACTCGCGGTTGGCACGGCGTTCATCGCCTCGCGGTTCTCCAACATCCAGGACTACATCCAGACCCTGGCGTCGTTCTTCAATGTCCCGCTGTTCGCGGTCTTCATCGTCGGCTTGTTCTGGAAGAAGATGACCGGCTCGGCGGGATTCTGGGGCCTGCTCACCGGGACCCTCGGCGCCGTCGTCGTGTTCGTGCTCAACACCGCCAAGGTGTTCACGTTGTCCGGGCAGGGATCGGCCTTCGTCGGTGGCGGCGTCGCGTTCGTCCTGGCCCTGCTGGTGAGCTGGTTGGTGTCACTGCGCGGCACACCGCCGGCGGAATCGAAGCTGCGCGGCCTGGTGTGGAGCCTGACGTCGAAGAAGGAACGGGGAGTCCCCCGCGAGCCCGGGTGGTACCGCTCACCGGGAACGCTGTCCGGAATCGCCCTCGGCCTGGCCGCGGCCGGCTACGTGTTCTTCACGGTCGTCTGAGTTCGTGCACCGCAACGGGAGGAGTGAGCCGTGAGCCACCCCCAGGAGACCCCCACCTCCGGCTCGGCAGGGACGTCCGGCACGGGGACCAGGCCGCGCTTCACCGAGGTCCTGTTCGACCTGCGCACCGTGATCGGGGGGCTGTTCGCCGTCTACGGACTGGTGTGCACGATCTGGGGCATCACCTCCTTCACCGACGCCGACAAGCAGCGGACCGGCGGCATCAACCTCAACCTATGGGCCGGGCTGGGGATGCTGCTGGTCGGTGCCCTGTTCCTGCTGTGGTCGATCCGCAGGCCGGTGGTGCCGGTGGAGCCGACCGACGGCCCGGCCGGCGTCAAGCAGGACAGTCGCGGCCGGGACGCGGGTGCCACAGGTCGGTGACCGCCACCCCGACCTCGGCGAGCAGCGCTCGCACCAGCGGCAGGCTGACGCCGATGACGTTGGACGGGTCGCCGTCGATCCGCTCGACGAACCACCCGCCGAGCCCGTCCAGGGTGAACGCCCCCGCCACCGCCAGCGGCTCGCCGGTGGCGACGTAGGCGTCGATCTGCTCCGGCGGGACCTCGCCGAACACGACCCCGGTGCGGCGGGTCGCCGCGGCCCGGGCGGTCACCTGTCCGGCGGCATCCAGCCGCATGACGGCGTGGCCGGTAAGCAACTCACCCGAGCGCCCGGTCAGCCGCCGCCACCGGGCCCGTGCCGCGTCGGCCGTGCCGGGCTTGCCGACCAGCTCACCGTCGACCAGCAGCATCGAGTCGCAGCCGAGCAGCACCGCCGGACCGGCGACCTGCCCGAGCACGGCGTCGGCCTTGGCTCTGGCCAGCGCCACGAGGCGGTCGGCCGCCGGGGCGCCGGCGGTGGCGGCGAGGACCGCGTCCTCGTCGACACCGGACACGAGGACCTGCGGGTCCAGTCCCGCCGCGCGCAGGACCGACAGCCGGGCGGGCGAGGACGAGGCGAGGACGAGGCGCGGCAGAGCACCGCTCATACATCGCCCCGCGCGACGGCCAGGGCGTCGGGCAGCGTGAAGGCCCCCTCGTAGAGCGCGGTGCCGATGATCGCCCCCTCGACACCGATGTCGGTCATCGCCGCCAGGGCACGGATGTCCGCCAGCGTGGAGACCCCGCCGGAGGCCACCACCGGCGCCGGGGTCCGCGAGCACACGTCACCGAGCAGAGCGGTGTTCACGCCGGTCAGCGTGCCGTCGCGGCCGACGTCGGTGACGACGTAGCGGGTACAGCCCTGTTCGTCCAGACGGGCCAGTGTCGCCCACAGCTCGCCGCCGTCGGTGGTCCAGCCGCGGGCGGCGAGCCGGTGCCCGCCGGCCGGATCGGTCCGGACGTCCAGGCCGATCGCGACCCGGTCCCCGTGCTCGGCGATCACCCGCGCACACCAGTCGGGGTCCTCCAGTGCCGCCGTGCCGATGTTCACCCGCGCGCACCCGGTGCCCAGCGCCGCCGCCAGCGACTCGTCGTCGCGGATGCCGCCGGACATCTCCACCTCGATGTCCAGCTCGCCGACCACCCGGGCCAGGACCTCGGCGTTGCCGCCCCGGCGGAAGGCCGCGTCGAGGTCGACCAGGTGCAGCCACACCGCGCCGTCGGACTGCCACCGCAGGGCCGCCGCCACCGGGTCCCCGTAGGCCCGCTCCGAGCCGGCAACCCCCTGCACGAGTTGGACGGCCTGACCGCGCGTGACGTCGACGGCCGGCAGCAGCGTGAGTCCCATGGCCGGCGATCCTGCCGTGCCGACCGGGGCGGCGGCGCCGCCCCGGTCAGCCGGTCAGCCGGTCAAGCGCAGGACAGCGTGCCCTTGACGCCGGTGCCCGCCCAGGCCGCGTTGACGGCCTTCTGCTGCGTGCTGCAGGTGCCGTACAGGTCCGCGGCGGCCGACAGGGTGGCGGTCCGGGCCCGGGCGTAGGTGGTCGAGGAGGTCATGTAGACCGACAGCGCCCGGTAGTAGATCTTCGCCGCGGCGGTCCGTCCGACGCCGGTGACGGCGGGCGCTCCGCAGGTCGGGCTGGTGCCGTAGGCGCCCTGCGAGCCCTCCGCGAACAGGTAGTAGAAGTGGTTGCCGATACCGGAGGAGTAGTGCACGTCGAGGTTGCCGACGCCGGAGTACCAGCAGTTTGGCGACGCCCCGTCCTTGGACGGCTGGTACATCCACCGCAGCGGGGTTCCGTTGCCGTTGATGTCCACCTTCTCCCCGACCGTGTAGTCGCCCGGGTCGGCCGCGTTGTTGGCATAAAACTCGACCATCGTGCCGAAGATGTCACTGGTGGCCTCGTTCAGCCCGCCCGATTCGCCGCTGTAGGTCAGACCGGCAGTGTTCTCGGTGACGCCGTGGCTCATCTCGTGGCCGGCGATGTCCAGCTCGGTCAGCGGGTCCGCGTTCTGGTATCCGTCGCCGTAGGTCATCTGCGTGCCGTCCCAGAATGCGTTGACATAGCTGCGGCCATAGTGGACCCGGCTCGGCACGCCGCGCCCGGTGTTGAAGATGCCGTTCCGACCCAGGACGTTGCGGTAATAGTCGAAGGTTGCCGCCGCACCGTAGTGGGCGTCGACCGCCGCCGACTGCCGACTCGCGGTGGTGCCGGTTCCCCAGACGTTGTCGGCGTCGGTGAAAGTCGTGCACGTCCCCGAGGTCTTTCCGCCGAGGTCACAGGTCGTGTTCGAACCGTGGGTCGGGTCGACCATCGAATAGCCGCCGGTCGCGGTCGAGGTCGAGATCCGCACCGAGCCGGAGTAGATCGAACGGCCGGTCCCGTCGAGGGTCTCGATCTCGTCGTCGACCCCGAGGACGGCTCCGGTCGCCGCGTCGGTCAGCACATGGAGCCTGCTCGGCGTCTGGCCATCCGGCTTCATGCCGGACACGACGGTCTCCCACGCGAGCGCGGGGGTCGCCCGGTGGGCATCCACGACCAGCCGCGGCGTGCCCGACCCGGCAACGGAGCCGGTGAAGGCCCGCCGTGCGGCGGCGGTGGCGGCGGACGCGGGTAGCCGCGCCGTCGTGGCGAGCGTGAGGACCCGGGACTGCGCGACGTCGGTCGCCCGGAAGGTGCCACCGGGCGTCAGGTGCACGACCAGGTCACCACCGAGGACGGGCACCCCGCGGTAGGTCCGCTGGTACCGGACGTGGCTGGCCCCATCCGGGTCGATCACGCTGCGCTGGGCGGCGAACGCGTCGGACGGCGAGGCGAGGACCGCGCCGCGGTGGGCGGCCAGCGCACCGCCGGCCCGGACGACGGCTTCGGCCGCCGACGGCACCCGTGGCGTCGGCACCCGTGGCGTCGGCACCCGTGGCGTCGGCACCCGTGGCGTCGGCACCCGTGGCGTCGGCACCCGTGGCGTCGGCACCCGTGACGTCGGGGACTTCGAGGACGCCGCCTGTGTCGGCACCGCACCGGCCGGACTACCGATCGCGCCCAACGAGGCGGTCGCCAGGACTGCTGCCGCCGCGACGGCCAGACTCTTCTTCACCCAGTTCTCCGATCACCGCGCGCCCGGTCGAGCGCTACCGATTCGTGATGTAACGCAGAGTGCGCACACGGTGACCGCCCGGGCGAGGTGTCCACATGTGAGCCATGTCACACACAGATCCGGCGGGCGGGCGCGACTCCCCCGCCGGGACCGTCTAGTTCTGACCCAGGCCGGTCGGCTCCGGCCCGGCCTGGCCGCTCACCGCATCCTCGATGTCCGCGGGATCGGCGGTGACGCCTGACAGCGGGTCGCCGTCGGCCGCTCCGCCGGATGCACCATCGGCCGGGGCCCGCATCGGCGGCGCCTGCTCGGCGGGGACCACGCTGCCGGACCCCGCGCGGGCGATCGGTGGCGCCGCGGCTCGCTCGGTCGCCCGCGACTCCGGGTTGTTCCGGGGATCGATGGTGTTCTGGGGATCGATGGTGTTCCGGGGGTCGGTGCTTTCCTGCGGGTCAGATGCCATGTCCTGAGTGTGCCGCCTGACCGCCGGGGCGGCCCGGCCGGCGGCCGCTTGGGCCGTCTCGGCCCGCGAGACCCGGGTCCGAGGACTGGTACGGACTCGGCTAACCTGCACCCACCATCCAGAGCGGCCGAGAGTCCTGGCTCGTCGACGCTGCAGCAACCCTCCGCGCGAGCGGGCGTGGGTGCTACCGCCAGGTTCGATGGAGGTCTCATGTCAACAACCGCTCCCGCGCGGGTCGACGCCACACCCGCGCCCACGCGGCCTGCCGCCGCCGGAGTCCCGCACGCCCTGCCGGTACGACTGACCGCCGTGTCGCGCCGTTTCGACGGCCGGCAGGTGCTGCACGGCGTCGACCTGGACATCGCCGCCGCCGAGACCGTCGCCGTGGTCGGGCCGTCCGGCTGTGGCAAGTCGACGCTGCTGCGGCTGGTCGCCGGCCTGGACACCCCGGACGCCGGGACGGTGTCGGTCGGCTCCCGGGCCGTCACCGACGTCGACGACCGGGTCGCCGTCGTGTTCCAGCAGGCGCGGCTGCTCCCGTGGCTGACGCTCGCGGGGAACGTCGCGCTCGGTGCGACCCGCCGACGGCGGACCGACCGCTCCGCCGGCAGCCGCGCCGAGGTCCGGGACCTGCTGGACCGGGTCGGGCTGGCGGGGTTCGCCGATGCCCGGCCCGCGACGGTCAGCGGCGGGATGGCCCAGCGCGCCGCGATCGCGAGAGCACTGATCGCGCGGCCGGGTGTGCTCCTGCTCGACGAGCCGTTCGCCGCGCTGGACGCCCTGACCCGGCTGACGATGCAGGACTTCGTCGGCGAGCTGACCGCTGCTCTCGGCACGACCGTGGTGCTGGTCACCCACGACGTCGACGAGGCCCTGCGGCTGGCCGACCGCGTCGCCGTGCTCGGCCCGGCCGGCTCGGGCGCGTGCGACGTGGTGGACCTCCCCGCGCGCGACGGGACCCGCGAGCCCCGGGACAGCGGGGACCCGGGGACCGCCGCGACCCTCGCGCCACTGCGCCGCACCCTGCTCCGCCACGCCGGCCTGGTCGCCTGACCGCCGCACGACCCGCCCGCACTCCCCCCAACAACCGCAACCCAGACGCCCATGCAGGAGATCCGCCATGCCGCACGCCGTTCCGCACGCCGTTCCACTGTCCCGCCGCGCAGTGCTCACCGCCTCCGCCGCACTCGTCCTGACCGCCGCCGGCTGCGCGCGGGGGGAGGGCGGCACCGGGTCGGCTAACGCCGGCGGGGGCAGCGCCGGCACGCTGGACCGGCTGTCGCTGGACTACGCCTACTACAACCCGGCGAGTCTGGTGCTCCGGGACAAGGGATGGCTCGCCGACGCGCTGCGCCCGGCCGGGACCGGGGTCTCCTGGCAGTTCTCCGCCGGCAGCAACAAGGCCAACGAGCTCCTGCGTGGCAACGCGGTCCAGCTCGGGTCGACCGCCGGTGCCGCGGCGCTGCTCGCCCGCAGCAACGGATCCCCCATTCGGATCGTCGACGTGCTCGCGCAGCCGGAGTGGACGGCCGTCGTGGTCGGGCCGCGTTCGACGGCCCGCAGCATCCAGGACCTGCGCGGGCGGAAGATCGCCGCCACGATCGGAACCGACCCGTACTTCTTCCTGCTGCAGACCCTCGCCGCGGCGGGCATGACCACCGGTGACGTGCAGGTGGTCAACCTCCAGCACGCCGACGGACGCACCGCTCTCGCCCGCGGCAATGTCGACGCCTGGATGGGCCTGGACCCGATCATGGCCGCCGCCGAACAGCAGGACGGGGACCGGCTGATCGTGCGGGACCGGAACCGGGCGACGTACAGCGTGCTCAACGCCCGCGAGGACTTCGCCACCGCCCACCCCGACGTCCTGCAGACCGTGCTCACGCAGTACGAGCGAGCGCGGGCCTGGATCGAGGCGAACCCTGAGGAGGCGGTGGCCATTCTCGCCCGCGAGGCAAAGCTCCCGCCGGCGGTTGCCACCACGGTCCTGCGGAACCGGACCGACTTCGCGACCGACCCGGTTCCCGGACAAGCTCAGCGAGCGGTGCTCTCCCGTCTGGTGCCGACATTCGTGGCGAACAAGCAGGTCGGCTCACGGGCCGATGCGGACACGGCACTGGCCGGGCTGTTCCTGCCCGGCCCGGTCCGCGCCGCAGCCACCGCGGCGTCGGCCTCGCCGATGCCCGCCGCGGCGGCGTCGGTGGCGCCGTCCGGGGCATCGTGACCGTGGTGACGGTCGACGGGCGCCGCCGGGGCCCGTCGACGGTGGTCCGGGCCGGCCGGCTCGGACTGGGTCTGCTGCTCCCACTCGCACTCCTGCTCACCTGGGACCTCGTCGTCCGCGGTGGTCTGGTCTCGACCTCGGTGCTGCCGGCGCCGGGTGCGGTGTGGAGCTCGATGACCGACCTTGCCGCCGACGGAACGCTCGGGCGCAACACCGCGATCAGTGTCCAGCGGGTGCTGTCCGGCTTCCTGATCGGCTCCGCTCTCGCGGTTGGCGTCGGCCTGCTGACCGGGCTGAGCCGGCTCGCCGACGCGGTCGTCTCCCCCACGCTGGCCGCCCTCCGGGCCGTCCCGTCCCTGGCGTGGGTTCCGCTGCTCATCCTGTGGGTCGGCATCTCCGAGCTCCCCAAGGTCGTGATGTGCGCGATCGGCGCGTTCTTCCCGGTGCTCGCGGGGCTGGTGTCCGGAGTCCGGTCGGTGGATCCGGCCTGGCGTGAACTGGCCCGGGCCAACGGTCTGGGCCGGGGCGGGCTGGTGCGGCGGGTGCTGCTCCCGGCTGCCGCGCCGTCCCTGCTGACCGGCCTGCGGCTCGGCCTGGCGCAGGCGTGGCTGTTCCTGGTGGCCGCCGAGCTCGTGGGGTCCTCGCTCGGCCTGGGCTTCCAGCTCGTCGACAGCCAGAACACCGGACGGGTCCCGGTCCTGGTCGGGACGATCGTGCTGCTGGGGCTGCTGGGCAAGCTCAGCGACGTGTTGGTCGCCGCTGTCGAGCAGGCGGTCACGGCGCGGTTGCGCTGACCCTGCCCGCCCGGCTGATGCCCGCGCCCGGGCACTACCGTCGCCGGAGCATCCGACACCGAGCCAGGGACCGCCGCACCGATGACCAGACGCCAGCGGCAGGACCGCCCGCCCGCCCAGCATCCCGTAGCCCCAGCCGGCGCGAAGCGCGGAAAGCCGCTGCTGGTCGCCGACGCCATCAGCCGCAGCTACGGCGACCGGACCGTCCTGTACCCGGTCAGCTTCCGGCTGGCCCCGAGCCGGTGCCTGGCCGTCGTCGGCGTCAACGGCTCGGGAAAGACGACCCTGCTGCGACTCGCCGTCGGTCGGGACACCCCGACCACCGGCACCGTCACCTTCGCCGGGGAACCGGTGGCCGAGGAGCGCCTCGACGTCCGGGCCCGGATGGCCGTCGTGCTCGACACCGGCTCGCACTACCCGGACCTCACCGTCCGGGAGCACCTGCAGTTCGTCGCGGCGGCGCACGGGGTCCCCGACGCCGCCGAGTGGGTCACCTGGGCGCTGGCCGACCGCAACCTCACCGCGCGGGCCGACGCGCTGCCCTCGGCGCTGTCCTCCGGGCAGCGGCAGGCGCTGAGCCTGGCCGCCGCGCTCGTCCGGCCGCGGGACCTGCTGGTCCTCGACGAACCCGAACAGCGGCTGGACCCCGGCGCCCGCGGCCGCCTCGTCGACCGGATCACGGCGGAGAAGGCCGACGGGACCGCGGTGCTGTTCGCCACCCACGACCACGCGCTGGCGCTGGAGGTCGCGGACCGGGTGCTGGTGCTGGCCGACGGCCACGTCATCCACGACGGGCGGGCCGCCGACGTCGGCGCGGCACTCGCGGCCTCGTGACCGGCGCGCTGTCGACCGGGGAGGACGCGCTGCCCGCCGGAGAGAAGGTGCCCGGCGGCGACCCGCCCGACAACGACCCGCCCGACGACGCGGTCGAGGAGGACCTGCCCGACGAGCACGACCCGTACTGGGACGAGCTGACCGCGGCGGCGCTGTCGACGCTGCGCGGGTTGCGCGCGGCGCACCACCGCCGGCGCGCCGTGGAATCGGCGTACAACGCCTACGTCACCTTCCTGGTGCTGTTCGTCTACGGAGGTGGGCTGATCGCCTACGCGGTCCGGTCCGGTGGCCGCAGCGGCGGGGCCACGCCGGACGCGCTGTCCGCGGCACTGCCGGCCGGGCTGACCGGGGTGGCGTTGCTGGTTCTGCTGACCGCGGCGACCACCGGCGCCTGGCGTGGCCCGGTGACGCTGGACGGGGCGACGGTGAGCTGGCTGCTGCCGCTCCCCGTCCGCTGGGCCGTGGTGACCAGGCCGCGCTGGCGGCTCTCGCTCGGGCTGTCCGGCGCTGCGGGCGCGGCAACCGGAGCGGTGTTCGGATTGGTGCTGGCCGCACTGCGGGTCGCTGACCCGGCGCCCGCCCTGGCCGCCGGGTCAGCGGCCGGGCTGGTGCTCGGCGTTGCGGCGGCCGGCATCGGCGGCCTCGTCGAGTCCTCGGCGCGGCTGACGGCAGCTGTCACCCGCTGGGCCTGGCTGGCCCGGGCGGTGGTCGTCGCGCTGGTCGCAGAGGCGCTGCTGGCCGCCGCCGGGCGGCCGGTCGGCGCGCTGCAGACCGCCGAGCGGTGGTCGGGGCCGTGGGGCTGGGCGGTCCAGCCGCTGCTGGCCGCGGCCGGCCGTCCGGCGTCCGGCTGGTGGGCCGGGCTCGCGGCCGCGGCCCTCACCGCCCTCGCCCTCGCCGTCGCCGCCGGCCGCCGGGTCCCGGCGATCACCGGCGCCGCGCTGCGGACCCGGGCCGCGACCTGGCAGGAGGTCAGCGGCGGGGTGAGCACCTTCGACTTCCGGCTGGCCCGGACCAGCGTCGACGCGGCACGTGGCCGTCGCCGGCGCGCTCGGCCCCGCCTGCGACTGCCGGTACCGGCGTCACCGGAGCTGGCCGTGCTGTGGCGCGACGCCACCCACCTGCTCCGCGAGCCGGGCCGGCTGGTCGGTGCCGTGATCTGGCTGCTCGTCGGGCTCGGGCTCGGTGAGCTCGCGGCAGCCACGGTGGACCGGACCGGGTTGGGGGCCCTGGCGCTGACGGTGCCGGCCGTACTCGCCGTCTACCGGGCGGCGGCCGTGCTCGTCGAGCCGGCGCGGTTGGAGTCCGACGACCGGCACCGTTCGGTCCAGCTGCCCTTCGCTGCCGGGTCGCTGGCCATGCGGCACGCCGTGCTGCCGATCGGGCTGGTCGCGGTCGTCGGTATCGCCGGCGTGGCCGGCGTCGTACTCGGTGGCCGCCCCGTGCTGCCGTCGGTGCTGCTGCTGGCCGCGGTTCCGGCGCTGGTGGGCGGTGCGCTGGTGGGTGCCTACCGCGGCCAGGTTCCGGTCGGGCTGCTGGTGGGCGTGGACTCCCCGGCGGGAAACACCGGTCCGGTCCAGGTCGTGTTCTGGTACCTGCGGGGTCTGCTCGCGGCGGTGGTGCCGGTCGTGCCAGCGGTGATCGTCCCGCTGCTGCGCGGCTCGGGTGACGGAGTCGCGCTGGTCGGCGAGCTGGTGTTGGCGATCGTCCTGCTGTCCTGGGCCCGCCACCGCGCGACCTCACTCGCGTCGCCCTAGTAGTGAGTCGCGTGAGCGGTCACCAGCGGTCGTGGACGTGCGGGCGGACGAGTCGGTCGTAGACGTCGCGCACGCCGGCGAGCTGCTCGGCCGACAGCGGGGCCAGGTCGGCCGCCGCGGCGTTGCCGTCGACCTGGTCGGGGTTGCGCGCGCCGGGGATGACGACCGAGACGCCGGGCTGGTCAATGATCCAGCGCAGGGCGAACGCGGACATCGGCACCCCGTCGGGCACGAACGCGCGCAGCTCGCGGACCGCGGCCAGGCCGACCTCGTACGGGACGCCGGCGAACGTCTCGCCGATGTCGAACGCCTCCCCGGACCGGTTGTAGGTGCGGTGGTCGCTGGCGGCGAATGTGGTGTGCTCGTCGTAGCGGCCGGACAGCAGCCCGGACGCCAGCGGGACGCGGGCGATGATCGCGACACCCGCCGCGGCACCCGCCGGGAGCACCTGGTCCAGCGGCTTCTGCCGCAGGCAGTTGAGGATGATCTGCACCGAGGCGACACCCGGCCGGGCGATCGCCGTCAGCGCCTCCGCGCAGGTCTCGACGGACACGCCATAGGCGGCGATGCGCTTGTCCGCGACGAGGGTGTCCAGCGCGTCGTATACCGCGTCGTCGGCGAACACCGGGGTGGGCGGGCAGTGCAGCTGCACCAGGTCCAGGGTGTCGACGCCGAGGTTGGCCCGGGAACGGTCGGTCCACTCGCGGAAGGCGGCCAGGGTGTAGTTCGCCGGTACCTGGTCGACGCGGCGGCCCATCTTCGTAGCCACGGTGAGGCCTGCATCGGGGTGGCGGCGGACCGCGTCGCCGACGAGCCGCTCGCTGCGGCCGTCACCGTAGACGTCCGCGGTGTCGATGACGGTGATGCCGGCGGCGACCGCCGCGTCGAGCACCGCGTGGGCGTCGTCGTCGCCCACGTCGCCCCAGTCCCCGCCGAGCTGCCAGGCGCCGAGCCCGACGACGGAGAGTTCGCGGCCGAGCCGGTCCGTGGGTCGTGTCTGCATTCGGCCACCCTGTCATCAGGCGCGGCCACCCTGTCATCAGGCGCGATTGGCCAGCTCCGCGGGCGCGGTGACCAGCGGGGCCGGCTGACTACCGTGGTCGGTCGGTCGGTCGGGTCCGGACGAGGAGGTGGCGCGTGGTCGAGCAGGGCAGCCCGGCGGGCCGTGACGCCGTCGTCGCCGGCGAGGACTTCCCGGAGCACGCCCGAGCCCACCTGCTGAGGACGTCGGTGAGCCGGCTGAACCGGTTGCGGGCGGCGGTGCTCGGCGGCAACGACGGGGTCACCTCGACGGCCGGCCTGGTCGTCGGCGTGGCGGGCGCGACGACGAGCACCTCCGCGCTGCTGATCGCGGGCGTCTCCGGTGTGGTCGCCGGCTCGCTGTCGATGGGCGGCGGGGAGTTCACCTCGGTCAGCGCCCAGCGCGACTCCCAGGACGCACTGCTGGCGCAGCAGCGTCACGAGCTGGAGACGGTCCCGGACGAGGAACTGGACGAGCTCGCCCACCTCTACGTGCAGAAGGGACTGTCGACGGTGCTGGCCCACCAGGTCGCCGCCGAGCTGACCAGCCGGGACGCGCTGGCGGCGCACGCCGACATCGAACTGGGCATCGACCTGGACGACCTGGTCAGGCCATGGGACGCGGCGATCGCGTCGGCCGTCGCGTTCGCGCTCGGCGGGGTCGTCCCGATCCTGGCGATCCTGCTGCCGCCGGACACGGCGCGGGTGCCGGTGTGCTTCCTCGCGGTGGCAGCGACGCTGGCCGTGACCGGCAACATCGCCGCACGGCTCGGTCAGGCCCCGTCGGGCCGGGCGACCCTGCGCAACGTGGTCGTCGGCATGCTCGCGATGGCGATCACCTACGGCATCGGTCTAGCGGTCGGCACGGAGCTGTGAACACAGCGGTCGGCACGGAGTTGTAGCGGCCTCACCAGACCCAGCGGGTGGCGGCGACCACCTCGGCCGGGTCCATGCCGGCGAAGCGTTCCACCTCGGCGCGGCGGTGTGCGACCAGCGTCGCGGTCAGCGGCTCACCGAACGCCGCGGTCAGCACCTCGTCGGCGGCCAGGGCGTCGGCCGCGGCTGACAGGCCGGCGGGCAGCGGCTCGATGCCGGCGGCCGCGCGCGCCGTGTCGTCCAGCGTTGCGGGGTCGACCCCGACCGGTGCCGGCAGCGGCAGGCCGGCGCGCGTCCCGGCGGCGCCGGCGGCCAGCACCCCGGCCATCAGCAGGTAGGGGTTGGCCGCGAGGTCGAACGACTTGACCTCCAGGTTGGCCGCCCGGCCGTGCTCGCCGGTCGCGCCGGGGAGGAACCGCAGCGCGGTCTCGCGGTTCTCCACCCCCCACGCCGCCCAGGCGCCGGCCCAGTGCGCCGGCAGCAGCCGCAGCCAGCTCGCCGCGCTCGGCGCGCCGATCGCCTGCAGCGCCGGCAGGTGCGCGAGCACCCCGGCGGCGAAACCCTCACCGGCGCCGGTCATCCCGGCGGCGCCCGGTCCGCCGGTCATCAGGTTGTGGCCGTCGGCTTGCAGGCTGACGTGCACGTGGCCGCCGTTGCCCACGTCACCGACGACGACCTTCGGCGCGAACGACACCCGCAGCCCGTGCTGGCGGGCGACCCCGCGGATCGTCTGCCGGACCAGTACGGAGGTGTCCGCGGCACCGAGCGGGTCCTCGGCGGCGACGGAGACCTCGAACTGTCCGGTGCCGTACTCGGGGTGGATCTGCCCGACCTCGACGCCGGCGCCGTCGAGGGCGACGAGCAGGTCGCGCAGCACCTCGGCGGTCTCGACCAGCCGGCTCATCCCGTACGCGTTGGCGCTGGTCGGGGCAACGATCGGCCCGTCGCCGGCGCTGTCACCGGCCCGCTCGACGGCGAACACCCACTCGATCTCGACCGCAGCCCGGGCGGTGAACCCGTCCGCGGCCAACGCGGCGACGACCCGGGCGAGCAGCAGCCGGCTGTCCAGCGGGTGCTCGCTGCCGTCCTGCGCGTAGCGGTCGGCCGGCGCCCAGGCCCACCCCGGGGTCGCCGGCAGCAGCGCGAGCCGCTCCACGTCCGGGTGCAGCCGCAGATCCCCGACGGCGCCGCCGACGCCGGGCGGTGCGGGGACGGCGAGGTCGTCGGTGCCGTAGGTGTCGAAGACGACCGACGTCCCGACCCCCCACGCGGCCACCTCGGGCAGCCGGGCCAGCGGGAAACCCTTCGTGCGGGTGATCCCGGACAGGTCCACCGAGGTGACCGCCACGCCGACGACACCCTGCTCGGCCAGGCCCGGAACCAGGTCCCGCGCCCGCGCCGCCCGGCGTCCCCGCTCCTGCTCGTCCACGTACACCCCTCCGCCGGCCGATCCGATCAACGACGCCGGGCGAATCCTGCCGTGCGTGCCGAGGCGCTGTCGCGGGCCGACCCATCGGGATCGGGGCCGGTCACGATCGGCCACCTGTCAGGATCGACCGGTGCCACCCGCCCCAGCCACCGGTCCGCCCCGTCCGCCCGCCGGGCCGGTGGCCGAGGCGCTGGCGGCCACGCCGCTGACCGACCACCACTGCCACGGCGTGTTCCGCGGCCCGCTCGACGCCGCCGTGATCGCGACCTCGCTGACCGAGGCCGACGAGCTGGACCCGCGTGCCGGCTCGCCGTGGGAGTCGCGGATCGGTTTCGCGCTGCGCCGGGAGTGCGCGCCGCTCCTGGACCTGGAGCGGCACGCCCCGGTGACGCGGTACCTGGCCCGCCGCGACGAGCTGGGTGAGGCGGCGGTGACGGCTCGGCTGCTGGGGGCCGCCGGCACGGGGACCTTCCTGGTGGACACCGGCGTCCGCGCGCCGCACGGCACGGGCGGGATCACCACGCCGGAGCAGACCGCAGCCGCCGCCGGCCCCGGACCGGACGGCAGGCCGGCCCGGGCGTACGAGATCGTCCGGCTGGAGACGGTCGCCGAGCAGGTCCTCGCCGCAGGCACCTCGGCGCGCGGATTTGCCGGGGACGTCCGCGCGGCGCTGGACCGGGCAGTCGCCGGGACCCCCGGCGTGCCCGTCGTCGGGGTGAAGTCGATCGCCGCATACCGGGCCGGCCTGGACCTGGACGGCCGCCGCCCGTCCGGCGTCGAGGTCGCCGCCGCCGCGTCCCGGTGGCTGCGCGCCGTCCAGGAGTCGGGGGCCGGTCCGCGACTGTCCTCCCGGACGCTGCACCGGTTCCTGATCTGGGAAGCGATCGACCGGCGGCTCCCGGTCCAGTTCCACACCGGGATCGGAGACCGCGACGCACACCTGCACGGTGCGGACCCGGTCGCGCTGACCGACCTGCTGCACGCCACCGCCGGCGCCGGGGTGCCGATGATGCTGCTGCACACCTACCCGTTCCACCGGCAGGCCGGCCACCTGGCGCAGGTGTTCCCGCACGTGTTCACCGACGTGGGTCTGGCGCTGCACGGGGTGGGCAACCGGGCCGGAGCGGTGCTCTCCGAGGCGCTGGAGCTGGCGCCCTTCGGGTCGTTCCTCTACAGCTCCGACGCGTTCGGGCTGCCCGAGCTGTACCTGCTCGCGTCGGTGCTGTTCCGGCGGGCGCTGGCCGGTGTGCTCGACGAGGGCGTGCGCGCGGGAGACTGGACGGCCGACGACGCCGTGACCACGGCCGTCGCGATCGCCGCGGGCAATGCCGCCCGGGTCTACGACCTGACCCGAGGAGCACCCCTGTGACCGACGCCGGCGGACCGGCCGAGAAGCTGTACGAGGCCGAGAAGCTCTACGAAGCGGTGCTCGCAGAGCTGCCCACGGCAATCGCGCTGCGGCATGCCGTGCACAGCGATCCGCGCCTGTCCGGCGTCGAGGAGGACACCCGGGACCTGCTGCTCGCGGCGCTGGACGCCGGGCCGGCCGAGCCTGTTGCCGACACCGGCGCGCTGGTCCGGATCGGTGCCCGCGGTGGGCCGTGCGTCGCGGTCCGCACGGAGCTGGACGCGCTGCCACTGGTGGAGTCCACCGGCGTCGCCTGGGCGTCGACCGGACCGGCGATGCACGCGTGCGGACACGACGTGCACATGGCCGGACTCGTCGCGTTCGTGCGGGCCGCCCGTGCGGTCGGAGTCGAGATACCCGTACTGGCAGTGCTGCAACCACGGGAGGAGGTGGCCCGGTCCGGGGCGATCGATCTCGTCGCGTCCGGAGCACTGCACCGCCACGACGTCCGTGCTGTGATCGGTGCTCACGTCCAACCACGGGTCCCCGCCGGTGTCATCGCGGTCACCCCGGGGGCGACGAACGCCGCGGCCGACCAGTTCGAGGTCGTCGTCAGCGGTCGCGGCGGCCACGGCGGGTACCCCCAGACCACCGCCGACCCGGTCCTCGCCCTCGCGGGCGTGATCATCGCTCTCCAACAGGTCGTCAGCCGCCGCGTCGACCCGGTCGACGGCGCGGTCTGCACGGTCGGCACGGTGCACGCCGGATCCGCGTTCAACGTCATCCCGGACACCGCCCGCGCGGGTGGATCCCTACGCTGCATGGACGACCACGAGCAGGAGCGGCTGCGTGGCGTCGTCCGGTCGATCGCCGAGCACACCGCCGCCGCGCACGGCTGCTCGGCCCGGGTCGACTTCTCCCCGGCCGACCCGGTGCTGCGCAACGACCCCGCCCTGGCCACGGCCACCGCCAACCGGCTGCGGCAGCTGGGCATCGCGGTCGACCCGACCTTCCGCTCTTTCGGCGCCGACGACTTCGCGCACTACTGCAAGGTCTTCCCCTCGGTGATGACGTTCGTCGGGACTGGGACCGGGGCACCGCCCGGCTCGGCGATCGGCAGTGAACACGTACCCGGCCTGCACCACCCGCGGTTCGTGCCGCCGGACGACACCGTCCGCGAGGTGGCGATGGCCTTCCTCGCCGGTTACCTGGCGGCTGGCGCGACCGTCGTCGGTTAGTGAGCCCACGCACCCTTCCCGACCGAGCCGCTGTACCGACCCCGACCAGTCCAACCCCTTCACGGCGCGGGTCGGGGTAGCCGCCAAGACGCGTAAAGCTCGGTTGGACGAACTACAGAATCCGGTGGTCTGTTACGTGACAGAGGATGAGGCCCCGCTCGTGGAATTGCTCGCCAGCCAGTGGGCGCGAAGCGTCGCCAGTCGAGTGGAACCCGTCGATCGTTCGACCGCCCAGAAATCCCAGCCGTTTGCGGCCCCGCCCTGTTTCACGGCGCTCGCAGCTCCGCTCGGGTTCTTGTACGAGGTGGTTCCAAGGCGGACCGAACCGTCCGACTCGATAATGGCGGTGGCCGGCCAAACGCTGTTCGTGGAGGTCAGCACCTCGCCCGGCGACAGCAGCCCTGCGTTGATGAGCTGCGCCATCGTAACGGCATACATGCTTTTCTTCGCCGCGGGCGCAGTGGGTGAGGCTGGCTGATCGTCCGGCGGATCGGTGTCGAATCCGAGCAGTCGGAGGACCCGACGAACCGGTTCGACTGTCGCCTCCAAGGCGGCGCGTTCGTAAGGCGGCAGGGTGTCGTCGCTGGGCCGGTTGCCGTTGTGCAGCAGTGTGCTGGCGGCCGCCGCGAGCAGGTCGTAGAGCTTGCTCTCGAGCCACCCGGCGTGGGCGCTGGTGAAGCCGTACGTGGTGTCTCGGCGGATGAGCAACGCGCGCGTCCAGTGGTCCTTTGCAACGACGTGCTGTTTCACGCGGCTGCGTATCCCGCTCGGCCCCTTGCCGACGTAACAACCCCAGCTGCCGTCCGCTCCATGACGGTCCAGGAGCAGGTAGACGCCCGCCTCCTCCCACTCGTCATCCAGCCCGGTCAGCGACGCCCGGTCGACCAAAGCGAAGGCCAGCGCGGAGGTCGTGTCGTAGAGCAACGTCGGGCTGGTGCGGTCCTCGGGCAGCAGAACGGTGAACGGGAGCTGGTCACCGGTGGCACCGCGGGGGACGGGGAGGGTACTCACGGGTGGCGACTCCTCTGGTGGAGACGGTCGGTGATGCAGTCACGCATCTGCTGCTGAAGGTCCAGCTTGTCAAAGTAAGCCCGAAGCAGTGCCTCGTACTGCTCCTGCCGATCAAGGATGCCATCGTCAAGCAGCGACCCAGCGCATCCGGAACTGCTCAAAGTCGTTGTTCAGCGCTCCGACGCGGAGATCGTCGTCGGAGCGAAGGTGAGCCTCCAGCTACTCGAATCAACTGCGGCCGCCCCCGCCGAGGTCGAGTTCGAACCGCTTGTTCAGCGCCTCGATCAACGCGGACATCGTGTCCGTCGACTGGATCGCCAAGCTCAGGATGAGCGATCGAGTGCGCGCCAAAATCGGATCGAAGCACGGCGTGTCCGGCGAGGAAGTCATACGGCCGTGCCTGCTGTCACCGGCCTGCGGTGCAGCTGGTCACCCGACGAGCACGGCCGACTACGCGATCGTCAGGACGGTGATCAGAGGCAGTCCTCCGGTCGTAATCATCTGTCCCGGTTAAGGCGACCACGGGACCACGCTGTCGAGCGGCTGTGGACCGTCTACCTCGACTGACCGGAGCACCTCGTAGCTCACAGCTGACCAAAACTGGTCCACCGCGACGAGGCGGCGCCCCGGAGGGCTGGCCGTCCCATCGGTCGACGGTGGACGGGCCCATCAGCTCCACGGTCATGGGCCGAGCCTGTCCGCCGCGCGCGGCCCGGACCGGTCAGCGGTTCCGACGGGCCGGCCGCCTCTCGTCAGGGGGGTCCAGGTTGCGTCCGGGACGAGGCGCGCGCCAAGCGCCGAGGCGGAGGACTGGCGCGCCGGCTGGTTGGCCGCCCCATTCGCCGCCTCCGGCATCACGGCCGAGAACACGGCGATGTCGGCGCGCCGCCGGACGACACCGTCGGCGAGGTGGCGATGGCCTTCCTTGCCGGTTACCTGGCGGCCGGGACCGTCGTCGGCTAGAGGAGGTCCACCAATCCGTCACGGGACCGCTGGGGTCCCCTCAGGACGCAGGACGCAGAACTCGTTCCCCTCCGGATCGACCAGGGTCACCAGGTGACCGTGGTCGGCCGCGACCCGCGCGCCGAGCTCCACCAGCCGTGTGACCTCCGTCTCGACGTCGGCCGCGACGAGGTCCAGGTGCGTGCGGTTCTTGGCGGTCTTCCCCTCCGGGACGAGCTGGAAGAAGATCCGCGGTACACCACCGTCCGTCCGCTCCAGCAGGACCGTGGGGTCGTCTTCGGGATCGTCGATCCCGCGCGCTCGCAAACGTTCGAGCTCGGGCTCGTCGTAGGGAGCGACGTCGTACTCGTCCAGCGCGGCGGCCCAGAACCGCGCGATCGACGCCGGGTGGGCGCTGTCAACGACGATGTCCTTGATCGTGGCCACGGCAGCCTCAGGCCGTCGCGCCGAAGTCGGCGTCCTTCGTCCGGACCGTCCCCGCCGTCCGGCCCGGTGCGGTCTGGTACGTCCAATAGAGGTTGGTGTGCGCGATGACCTGCTCCGGCGGTGGCGCGCCCCACGCCGTCTGGTCCTCGGTCGTGTGCGCATCGCTCACCAGCGTGGCGTCGTAGCCCCGGACGAGCGCGCCGTGCAGCGTCGACCGGATGCACGCGTCGGTTTGTGCACCCACGATGAGGAGTCGCTCGACCCCGAGTCCCGACAGCACGGTCTCCAGGGTGGTGTCCTCGAAGGCGTCGCCGTAACTCTTGTGGACGAGCGGTTCGGCGTCAGCCGGGGACAGCTCGGGGACGATCCGCCATCCGTCGCTCCCCCGAGCGAGCTGCTCACCGAAGTGCTGCACCCACACGACTGGGACCCGTTCCCGGCGCGCCCTCTCCACGAGGTCGGCGACGTTGGCGACGACCGCATCGCGCTGGTAGGCCCCCGCGACGACGCCGTTCTGCACGTCGACGACCAGCAGTGCGGTGTTCGACCGGTTCGACAGTGTGGCCACGATTTCCCCTCGTTGACACCGGCATCCTTCGTCCCGGTGACGGTAGACCTGATCCCTGACTGGTCGCCCTGCCGGAGAGGACTGTCCCGATGCCCGAGTTGATGCCGCCGGTGGTCCCGTGGGAACAGCGGGCACCCGAGCGAGCTGGGCCGTGATCGAGGCAGGCACCGTCGTGGGCCAGACGGGCGTGCAGAGCCTCGACCTGGCGACGGGTGGCGGTGTGGCGTACTGAGTGCTGCCGGGCACCTGCCGGGCTGCCGTGGGGTCAGGTCGACCTGGCTGACCAACTGCTAGGCGTCCAGGGTCGAGATGACGCCATCCGGGCAAGCTCGGCCTCGCGCATCCAGGCGGTGTCGAAGAACTCGCCCGCAGCCGCCATCTGCGTCCGCGCCCACAGGCCGGGCTCGTCCTCGTACAACGGCAACGCCCCGACGAGCCCGTTGAAGCGTGCCGTGGGTGAGGCGTCGTCCAACACCATCAGGTCGATGGCCTCGGTGCCGGACAGCGCGACCAGACCCTCGAGGACACGCAGGGGGGCGAGGGTCTCGCGTTGACCGAACAGGACGGCGATGTCGAGGTCGCGCTCGACCGACGTCCCGCAGAGCGCTGCCGAAGACGGACGTGAGCCGGACATCGTGGGCGGCGCAGACGATGCCGAGCCGCCCGTCGTCCGCTGCCCGCACCAGGCGGTCGAGCGCCGTCCCTATCTCCATCCCTCGACCGTAGCCAAGCGCGGAATCGTCACACCCCGGCACCAGCCACGGCCCCGCGGGCCAGGCTGCGCAGCGTGTCGTGGATCCCGCCGTAGGCGACCGCCCCGCGGAGCACCGACTTCGGGACCTTTGCCACGACCGTGTAGTTGGTGTCGACAACGTTGGCCACCGGGGTCAGGGCGACCTGGCTGACCAGCTGGTAGGCGTCCAGGGTCGAGAGGCCGGTCAGCTGCGCGACCCAGCCGACCATCTCCGAGTGCGCGATCCGGAACGCGTCCTCCAGCGGTCGCGTCGACCCGGTGGTCATCAGGTGGGTGTCGGACTCCAGCCGGGGCCAGGCCGTCGCGACACCGTGGCCGACAGATACGAGCAGCGAGGTCGTCATCGCGCACTCCACCGCGACGCCGCACGTCTCGCCTTCCCCCTGGCGGGCATGGCCGTCGCCGAGGGAGAGCATCGCTCCGTCGACGTTGACACCGAGGTAGCAGGTGACGCCGGCCCGCATCTCCGGGGTGTCCATGTTCCCGCCCCAGTCCCCCGGGGCCAGCGAGCTGCGGACCTCGCCCAGCGCCGGCGCGACCCCGACCGTGCCGTGCATCGGGTCCATCGGCAGGTCGACGGTGAACGGCGAGTCCAGCGCGGCGTAGCGGACCAGGCGCTCGGCGGTGTCGAGCTCGTACATCCAGGTCCGCTCGTCCAGCGCCCGCTGCAGTCCGGCGGTGGTGTGCGTGCCCGTCAGCGAGCCGAAGAACGGAACGGTCGAGCTGACCCCCCAGGTGTACGTCGGCTCGATCGAGACCAGGTGCACCGCGAGGGTGTCCCCGGGGGCGGCACCGGGGACATAGAACGGCCCCGTCTGCGGGTTCAGGTAGCGGGGGTCGGCGTCGACGCTGGGCCGGCCGTCCACGCTGGTGATCCGCCCGGCGAAGCAGTCCAAGGTGCCGGTCCGCAGCAGTGTCCGGGTCGGGAGCTCCGCGACGGCCGGCAACCCGCCGAAGGTGTACGCCAGTCGGGCCGGATCGCCCTCGGGGTCGACGTGCCAGCTCATCCCGGGCAGCGCGGTAGCCATGGCCGCACTCTGTCGCACCCGTGGCGTGCTCGGCGTAGGCGATCCTGGACGCATGGAGGCCGACCTGCCCGTCGGTAACGGGCTCGTCGTCCCCGCCGCCGAGCTGTCGTGGCGGTTCTCCCGGTCCTCCGGCCCCGGCGGTCAAGGGGTCAACACGACCGACAGCCGGGTGGAGCTCAGCTGGGACGCCGCGTCCTCGGCGGTGCTGCGCGGGACCGTCCGCGAGCGGGCGCTGGAGCGGCTGGGCAACCGGCTCGTCGGCGGGGTCGTCACCGTCGCGGCGTCGGAGTACCGGGCCCAGCTGCGCAACCGGGAGGCGGCGCGGCTGCGGCTGGCCGCCCTGATCCGGGCCGCCATGGCCGCGCCACCCCGGGCCCGCCGGCCGACCCGGCCGACCGCGGGTTCACGCCGGCGCCGCGCCGAGGCGAAGACCCGGCGCAGCGAGGTCAAGCGCCTTCGTCGGGACCCGGGATGAGGCGACGGCCCAATTCGGTGCGAACGGCCACCACCTCGTCGCGGTGCTGCGCCGCCCGTTCGTAGTCCGCGTCGGCGGCGGCGACCCGCATCTTCGCCTCCGCGTCGGCGAGCAGGCGGTCGAGCTGAAACCTGGTGCGGGAGGCGAGCTGCAGCGCCGACACCCGGGTCCGCCCGACCTGCCGACCGTCAGGGCCGAGCACCGGCATCCACTCGGGCGCGGCGCCGAGGTGGTGCATCCGGCCCGTCTCCGGCACCTCCCTGCGGCGGGTGGAGCGACGGGTCAGGTCGCGGGCCCGCCCGCCGCGGGGCGGCACGCGCCGGCCCTCGGGCGGTCCGGGGCTCCCGAAGGCGGCGTCGGACACCCGGCAAACGTAGGCCGACCCACGGGGCGCCGGCCGGCTCAGCCGGAATAGCCCTCGACCTCGCGGGCCGACCGCGGCCGGGCATCGTCGGGGTTCTGGCCGTTCTCCTGGCGGGCACGCCGTTGACGCAGCAGGTCCCAGCACTGGTCCAGCGCGATCTCGGTGTCGCGCAACCGGTCGTGCTCCTCGGCGGCGGACAGCTGCCCGGACGCCAGTTTCGCCCGCAGCTCGTGCTCGCTCTCGACCAGCGCGTGGACGCGCTGCAGGATCTCGTTCTCCGTCGCCACCGACTCCTCCTTCCGGCGGGGGACCCCGCAACCTGCCCCGCCCGCAACCTGCCCAGCACGGGCACCGCCCGCCGCACCAGATCTTGCACCCCACCAACCCCGGTCGCGCCGCGAGACCGCCCGACTCGTCACCGAACGCGTCGACTCGACGACACCCGGGGTTCACCCGGGGGATCTACCGTCCGCCGGGTCTTCGTCCCCCACCCTCGTGAGGTCTTCGTGCGCGCACGCCTGCTCCGTCCCGCGCTGGTCGCCGCTGCCGTCGGCGGCCTGGTCGTCGGCGCCTTCGCCGGCCCAGCAGCTGCCGCCGTCCCGGCCACCCCGTTCGTCTCCGAGCTGCACTACGACAACACCGGCGCCGACGCCGGGGAGTTCGTCGAGGTGCAGCTGCCCGCCGGAACCACCGTGCCCGGCTGGTCGGTGGTGCTCTACAACGGCAACGACGGGGCCGCCTACGCGACGATCCCGCTGCCGCCGACGACCGCACCGGCGTCCGGGCCGGTCGCGGTCGCGGTGGACACCCCCGGGATCCAGAACGGCGCGCCCGACGGGGTCGCCCTGGTCGATGCCGCGGGCGCCGTCGCCGAGTTCCTGTCCTACGAGGGCGTGCTCACCGCGACCGGCGGTCCGGCGGCCGGTCGGACCAGCACCGACATCGGGGTGGCGGAGACCGGCAGCGGAGCGGTCGGGACGTCGCTGTCGAGGGTGGTCAGTGGCGGCGACCTCGTCTGGCGGGGCCCGGCGACGGCGACCCCGGGGACCGTCAACCCCGGCGCCGCGCCGCCGCCGCCCCCCGCGACCTGCTCGACCGCGCCGACCCAGCGGGTCGGGGACGTGCAGGGCGCCGGGGCCACCACGCCGCTGGCCGGCCAGCAGGTGAGCGTCCGCGGCACCGTCGTGGCCGCCACCCCGGGCCTGGGCGGGTTCAACGTCGAGGACGCCGGCGACGGGAACACCGCGACCTCCGACGGGGTGTTCGTCTACAGCCCGGGCACGGCGGTCCGCCTCGGCCAGACCGTGCAGGTCAGCGGCCAGGCGCAGGAGTTCTCCGGCCAGACGCAGATCGCCGCGCGCACCGGCGTTGCAGTCTGCGACGTCCCGGTCGGCCCGCTGCCTGCTCCGGCGCCGCTGGACCTGCCCGCCGACGACGCCGCGCGGGAGCCGCTGGAAGGCATGCTGGTCCGCCCGGTCGACCAGCTGACCGTCAGCGAGGTCTACAAGCTGACCTCGTTCGGCGAGCTGGTGCTGTCCGAGGGCGGTGTGCTGGTGCAGCCGACCGAGCTCGCCCGGCCCGGTCCGGACGCCGACGCGATCGCCGCGGCGAACACCCGCCGGCGCATCGTGCTGGACGACGCCTCGACCAGCCGGCTCAGCGTCACCACCGCGCCGTACCTGACGCCGGCCACCCCGGTCCGGGTCGGGGACCCGGTGCAGTTCACCGAGCCGACGGTGCTCGGGTTCGGCTTCGGCGCCTGGCGCCTGGAGCCGGCCGACGGCACCGCCGACGGCGTGTTCGCCGCCCAGAACACCCGGCCGGCCGCGCCGGACCCGGTCGGTGGCGACATCCGGGTCGGCTCGTTCAACGTCCTGAACTACTTCCTCACCTTCGGCGGCGTCGGTCGCGGCGCGGACGACCAGGCCGGGCTGGACCGGCAGGCGGCGAAGATCGTCTCCGCGATCCGCGGGCTGGACGCCGACGTGCTGACGCTGGAGGAGATCGAGGACACCGCCAGCACCGGCTACGGCGACGGCAGCCCGGACCAGGCGGTCGCCGACCTCGTCCGCCGGCTCAACTCCGCTGCCGGGTACGCGGAGTGGGCGTACTCGCCGTTCCCGACCGAGCTGCTCGGCGTGGACCGCGACGTCATCCGCAACGCGATCATCTACCGGACCGCACGGGTGCAGCCGGTCGGGGCGCCGGTCGGGCTGGTCGACGAGGCGGCGTTCGGCAATGCCCGGGAACCGATTGCGCAGACCTTCGCCTACCGGGGCGACGAGTTCACCGTCGTCGGCAACCACTTCAAGTCCAAGGGCGGCAGCGGCGCGACCGGGGACAACGCGGACACCGGGCAGGGCGCGTTCAACGGCGACCGGACCCGGCAGGCCCAGGCGCTGGCCGGGTTCGTCCAGCGGGTGCAGACCGAGAGCGGTGATCCCGACGTCTTCGTGCTCGGGGACCTGAACGCCTACACCCGCGAAGACCCGGTCGAGGTGCTGCGCTCGGCCGGACTGACCGACCTCGGGACCCGCTTCGACGCGGGCCGGTACAGCTACGTGTTCAACGCACTGTCCGGCTCGCTGGACCACGCGATGACGACGCCGACGCTGACCGCGAAGGTGACCGGAGCGGTGCACTGGACGATCAACGCCCAGGAGTCGTTCGCCTACGAGTACGACGGGAAGCCGGCCGTCTACGCCCCGAACGCCTACCGGGCCAGCGACCACAACCCGATCGTCTCCGGGCTGGACCTCACCGACCCCCGCGACCAGCTCTGCGACGGCCGGGTCCCCACGATCATCGGCACCGACGGGAACGACGTGCTGCGCGGTACCGACGGCCCGGACGTCATCCTCGGCCTCGGCGGCAACGACCGGATCTCCGGCGGCAACGGTGACGACGTCATCTGTGCCGGTCCGGGCAACGACGCGGTGGACGCCGGCAACGGCGACGACCGGGTCGACGGCGGGTCCGGGGACGACACGATCCTCGGCGGGAACGGCGACGACCTGATCCGGGGTGGCACCGGGGCGGACCAGATCAGCGGGGACAACGGCAACGACCAGGCCACCGGGGGGCGCGGGGACGACACGGTGATCGGCGGCAACGGCGACGACCGGCTTGCCGGTGGGTCCGGCACCGACGTGCTGGACGGCGGGAACGGCCGCAACGTGGTGGTGCAGGACGGCCCCGACAGCTGAGATGGGCGGGTGATCCCCCCGGCTGCCGCGCAGGAGCCGGCTGCCGTTCTCGATCTGGCGGCCGGGGGGGCGCCGCTCGGCCGGACCCGGCTGGTGTGCATCGACGGGCCGGCCGGGTCGGGCAAGACCACGCTGGCCGCCCGGCTGGCCGAGGCGACGTCCCCGACCACGACGGCCGGGGCTGGGACGGGGCGGACCGTGGCCGTCGTACACATGGACGACCTGTACGACGGCTGGTCGGCGCTGGCCGGGGACCGCGCGGTCGGGCTCACCCGGCGGATCGACGCCGGGATCCTCACCCCGCTCGCGGCCGGCCGTCCCGGCGGCTACCGGCGCTACGACTGGCCGACCGCGACCTTCGCCGAGCAGCACGCCGTCCCGGTCGTCGACGTCCTGGTGCTGGAGGGCTGTGCCTCGGCCCAGCGGGCATGGGCGGGGCGCACCGCGCTGGCGGTGTGGGTCGAGGTGGACCGGGGGTTGCGCACCCGACGCTGGCTGGAGCGCGACGACGACGTGCGCGCGGCCATGCAGTGCCGGGACTGGCAGGTGGACGAGGACGCCTGGTTCGCCGCCGACGGCACCCGTGCCCGGGCCCGCCTGCTCCTGTCCGGCACGTCGGCAGAAGACCGGTCAGGCCGGGGTGCCTAGCCGCGGCACCGGCGCGGGCGCCACCGGCCGGTCGCCCGTCGGAGTGGTCGCCGCGGCGTCCAGGGCGGCGCAGTCGGCGTCGACCATGATCCGGGCCAGCTCCGGCGGCAACGTCCGGGCGGCCCAGCCGAGGACGTCGCGGGCCAGGGAGGCGTCACCGACCAGTGCGTCGACCTCCGCCGGGCGGACGTACCGCCGGTCGAACCGGACGTGTCGTTCCCAGTCAAGGCCGGCATGGGCGAAGGCGAAGCCGAGGAAGTCCCGGACGGTGTGCGCGGTGCCGGTGGCGACGACGTAGTCGCGGGGCTCGTCGGCCTGCAACATCTGCCACATCGCCTCGACGTACTCCGGCGCGTAGCCCCAGTCGCGGACCGCATCGATGTTTCCCAGGAAGACGGTGTCGTCCAGCCCGGCGCGGATCCGGGCGACGGAGCGGGTGATCTTGCGGGTCACGAAGGTCCCGCCGCGCCGGGGGCTCTCGTGGTTGAACAGGATGCCGTTGACCGCGAACAGGCCGTACGCCTCGCGGTAGTTGCGGGTGATCCAGTAGGAGTACACCTTCGCGGCCCCGTAGGGCGAGCGGGGGTGGAACGGGGTCGCCTCGTCCTGCGGCGGCGGGGTCGCGCCGAACATCTCCGAACTGCTCGCCTGGTAGAAGCGGCATTGCAGGCCGACCAGCCGGATCGCCTCGAGCAGCCGGGTGGTCCCCAGTCCGGTGGTGTCGCCGGTGAACTCCGGTTCGTCGAAGCTGACGCGGACGTGGCTCTGCGCACCGAGGTGGTAGACCTCGTCGGGCCGGATCGAGCTGAGCAGAGTCACCAGCCGCGACCCGTCGGTCAGGTCCCCGTAGTGCAGGAACAGCCGGGCATCCGACTCGTGCGGGTCGGTGTACAGGTGGTCGATCCGGGCGGTGTTGAAGGTGCTGGCCCGGCGGATCAGCCCGTGCACCTGGTAACCCTTGCCGAGCAGGAGTTCGGCCAGGTAGGACCCGTCCTGGCCGGTGATCCCGGTGATGAACGCCGTCTTCGCCACTGCGACAGCTCCTCTTGGCTACTGAACGTCACCCTTACCTTACAGCGCGCGTCCGAGTGTTCGCCATGCGCTTCAGGGTCCGGAGCAGGTCGACCACCCAGTCGGTCGCGTCCTGGTCCACCAGTGACCGGCGGGCTCGCCGCTTCTCCCAGAGCAACCGACCGAACCGCCGGGTGTGCAGCCCACCGTCTTCGCTCACCACCAGGGTCCCCTCGCAGAGCAGGGGCGGTCCCTCGCGCGCGCAACGCAGGAACACCTCGTAATCGGCCGAGATCTCGTACCCCGGGGCGAACCCGCCCAGATTCGCCAGCGTGAGGCGGCGCGTCAGCACGGCCTGGTGACAGGCCATGTAGGACCCGGACCGCAGGCCCTGCTCGGTGTAGTCACGCGCGAACGACCGACGGACCGCCCGACCGTTGCCGTCGGTGGTCGAATCGAAGATCGCCCAGAGTGTGGCGTCCCCACCCGCTTCGAGGCGCGCCATGACATCGGCGGGCACGACGCCGTCCGCGACGGTGTCGCCCGCATTGAGGAACCAGACCCACTCGCCCGACGACGCCATCAGGCCGCGGTTCATCGCATCGTATGGACCGCCGTCGGGGGCGCGGCTCCACACAAAGCGCGGGAAGTGTTCGGCGACCCATTCCTGAACGGCCACGTAGTCCGCAGATCGACGGTCGTCCCCCTCGACGACCACGAGTTCGATGTACCGGGCCCACCCGACCAGACTGGACAGCGTCCGTACCAACGCGGCGGCGTTTCGCCTCGTGACGCTGACGACCGACACGGGAGGAAGTCCCGTCGTCCCGTGCCGCTGAACAGCGGCCTCGCCGGCGGGCCGGTCCTCAGGGCCGGACACCTGACGCCTCCCTACCCCGGGTCGCGACCGTCCGCCGGACCGCGACTGTTCTCCGGACCGCGACGATGCCGGGAAAGACCTGGCAGAGCAGGACCGCGACAGCCGAACCCAGCAGGGGGCCCGCGGCTCCCAGCGCAGGCGCCAGGCGCCACGAGATCAGCAGGTTGGCGGCGGCCATCACCGGGACACACCACGCCTGCAGTCGTAGGCCACGGGGGTCCATCAGAAACATCGCGGCGGGGACGTGGAACGCCTGGACGGCGAGCAACAGACCCGCGGCGAACCATGCCGACGGGGTCGCCAGGTCCTGGCCCGCCCACAATCTGGTCATCAGCGGCCCGACGATCGTGAGCGTCGCACCGACGCCACAGCCCGCCAGTGCGAAACCGACGAGTGCCCTGCCGAAGACCGACCGCGACAGGTCCCGATCGTCTCGGATGGCCGCGAACCTGGGCCAGAGCGAGAAGCCGGCGCTGGCCACCACCGAGAGCGCTGGAACGTAGAGCAGGGCAACTGCCGCATAGGCGGCCAATGCGGCCGGGTCCGACCGGTGACTCAACACCAGCCGATCGGTCTGGAAGGCGACGGGGAGGCCGACCGTCACGGCGACCATGGGAACCGCCGTCTTCAGCACCCTCGAGCGCAGGGCTGCCGACCCCGGACGGATGTGGCCGAGAACGGTGCGCAGTCCCACCCGGACCCGCCTCGCGGCGACCGGAGCCGAGACGAACGCCGCCAATGTCGCACCGCAGACCGGAGCGATGATCATGGCGTCGATATTCCGCGAACTGACCGCCAGAGCCGTCACCGAGACCGTCGTTGCAGGCGTCACCAACTGCACCAGCTGGGCCGCCCAGTAGGCATCGGCTCCGAGCAGGACCCGGTACCCGAGGCCGGGCGCCAGCCCGAGTGCGAAGACGGCAGCCACGATGACGAGGTCCCTCGTGAGGTGGGGCAGCTCGCCGGGGCCCAGTCCGAGGAGCTTGTACCAGGGCACGCCGAGGACCGTGACACCCGCGACGAGGCCGATGAACGCCGCGGCCGACACCGTCAGGACGAACGCACTCACCCCGATGACCCGGCGACGGTCGTCCCAGTTCAGCTGACGGTCGCCGACGGCGTTCGCGACCGCTGCCCCGACTCCCAGGTCGACGAACGGTACGAGCGCCGGAAGGGTGCTGACGAGGGTCACGATGCCGAGTGCACCGCTGCCAACTGACTGGACGATCAGGTGGGCGGTCCAGAAGCTGGCGAGCCCGCTCACCGGGAGGATCAGCGCGCGGGTCCCGGCGTTGCGGACCGGAGTGCTCGCGGCGAGTCCGCGCGCCTTCGACGCGAGCCGAGACGACCACGACGCCGCTGTGTCTGCCGGCAGTTCCGCCGGGAGGTTCCCGCCCGACACGTCGAGGGAGTCGCTCACCGGCCGGCCCGGCCCTGGCCCGGTCACCTCTCACCACCACGCGGTCGCACCCGCAGGAGCGTGTCGGTGGAGGTGACCAGAGCCGGCGCGATGTGACTCCTACCGAGTGCCACCCCGAGGACGCGCGCCACCCCGTAGGCCACCCGCTCGGGGACCGCCGGCGAACCCAGGACCCGCAGGGTCGCCCGCCAACACGTCGGGACGAGCGGCGTCCGGAGGGTCTCGGCTGTCCAACGCGCAGGTGCGGGGTCGGCCTTCAACATCGACCAGACTGCCGTGCTGACCACGACCCGGCGGACGAAGGAGATGCGCCGGCGTACGCTGTGGTCCTCCCACCCCATCGGTTCCTCGATGCGCTCGAGGACCACGCCGCGGCGGTGCAGCGACCAGGTCAGCGCGGTGTCCTCGCCACCGGTGTGGTCCAACGCGGGCGCGAACGACGCGCCGCCGCGCAGGTGCACCGCGCCAACGAAGACGGGGTGCCCGGGGAGGAACGAGGTCCGTCCCGGCCGACCAGCTCCCCCGTAGAGGCGACCGGCGATCCAACTCCCCGGTGGACCCGTGCGCGTGATCCGCCCGCTCACCACATGCGTCGGTTCCTGCCGTGACCGCTGCACCAACTCGGTGAGCCCGCCCACCCGGAGGTTGATGTCGTCGTCGATGAAGATCACACCGACGGTGGCCGCCGAGCCCGCGCGGATGAGGTCGTTCCGGCTCGAGGAGTACCCCGTCGACACCGGGACAACGGACAGCTCCGGGTGGCCGGCCGCGGGTTCCAGCAGCGCGCGCACGCGGGCTTCGGCGCCGTCGCCGTTCGCGCCGACGACGACCAGGCCTAGCGGCGGCAGCTCTGCCAGGACGGTCCTCACCAGCGGCCACAGCTCGGGACGGGTTCCGCCGGAGGGGATGGCGATGACGAATGAGACATTGTCGGGCTCGTTCACCGGGGGCCGGTCCCCCCACTGATCGCTTCTGTCCTCGATCGTCGCATCGGCGCCGCCCCGACGAGACCCCGCTGGGAAACTGCTCGGCCGGCGCGAGGCTGAGCCGTCACGTCCCCGGCTGGTGCGCCGTGCGCCGCGCCGGACCGAACGGCCGTCACCACCGGTATGGCGATCAGCGAGGCGAGGTAGGCGAAGGTGGTGCTGTCGACGTGGGCAGTGGACCAGGGCCGCTCGGTGATCCCGAGGAGCAGGACCGGAGCGAGAAGGACCGCGCCCAGCACGAGATCCCGTTTCAGGATCAGGATCAGGACTGCCACGAACAGCACGACCCCGATCGTCCCGGAAATCCACCGGACATCGAGGAACTGGTTGTGCACGGAGTACGAGGAACTGACGCTGATCAGGCCCCGGTCCGCCAGGGAACTCCACGCGGGTGAACCGAGCCCTTCCAGTTGGTGCCCGGCGAGCCGTTGGCGGGCAACGAGCCACAACGCACCCCGCCGGGTGTAGGCGAGCGGATCGTTGGTGACATAGGGAAGAACGGTGGCGACGGCCGCCAGGACCACCACGACGACCCCCGCCGTGGCGGTCGCGGGCGATCCCCCCTGGTGGTGCCCGCGGTCGGGCGGGCCGAGCTCCAACCGCTGCATACGTGTCTGAGCGGCACGGTCGAACATCACCAGGACGAGCAACGCGGCGGCGAGGGCGACCGCCGAGGTGCGGGCGCCGCTGATGACGACCATGCCCGTGAGGTACCCGTACAGCGCCACTCTCTGCTTTCGGCCCCGGATGCCCAGCCAGAGGAGGGCACTGCCGGTCGCTAGTGCGAGTGCCAGCCCGTTCTCGTTGTCCACGATGCCGAAGACGAACACGCCGAGGGGACCGCACTTGTAGTCGCCGACGCAGGGCGAGATCGCGAGGTCGTAGTTCACCAGGGTCAGCAGGCCGCTGGCGGCGGCCAGCGTGACGACCACCACCGTGCCGCCGAGGCAGACGCCGCGCCCGCTCGGCAGGATGGTGACGGGCAGCAGCGCCAGGAACAGGGTGAGCGCGCCCCTGCTATACACCGGGTACCCGTCGAGTCCGGCGGCCGTCGCGCTGATCACGCACAACAGTGCCGCCAGGACCGCGGTCGGGTTGACCTGCGGACGACCGCGCAGGGCGCGGATGAAGAAGACGACCGGGACCAGCAACAACAGGACGTTTGCTACCCGGGCCACTGCAGTTGCGTACGGCAGTAGCAGCAGGATTGGATTTCCGTCGATGTCGCGCGAGACGACCTTGTTGCCGGTGAAGCTGGCGAACGCCGCGGGCATGAAATAGAGCCAACCCATCACGACCACGTAGGTGGCCGAGACGTTCCAGTCCGATGCCTGGGTGTGGCAGACCTGGCCGAGCCAGCAGCAAGCAAGGACGGCGGTCACTGTGAGTACCACTGTGATGACCAGCGGTGACATGGCGGGCAGCCTGCCACATCGGGGTAGGGAGGGGCCGCGCCTACCGCGGCGGCGGCCGGTGTGCACCGGTGTCGAGGGCCCCCGCGGTGAGCTCGGATCGACTACAGCCGCTCACGCGCCCACGTCACCCCGGTGCGGACGGGCCGGGCGGGGTTGCCGGCCAACACGACGCCGCCGGTGCCACAACCCCGGGTCACGACGGAACCCGCAGCGATCACCGTGTCCGGCAGCACGACCACGCCCTTGAGCACCAGCGCACGGGCGGCAACCCATACGTGGTCACCGATGCGAACATCGGCCGCCGGGTTCAGCCGTCGTCCCGAGCCCGCGTCCAGCACGCTGTGGGAATCGCCGGTCCGGACCTCGATGTCCGTGGCGAACATGCACCCGGCACCGATGGTTATCTGCTTACCCTCGGTCGCGGCCAGGTGCACCCGCTCGAAACTGGTGTCGCTGCCGACAACGATGACGCCGCCCTCGTCGAGCCACAGTTCCGCGCCGCGGTTGAATCTCGAACGGGCGCCGATCGTCAGCGTGTTGTGGTCGCCCCGGATGAACACCAGGACATTGTTCAGTCGGGCGCCTGGCCCGACGGTGACCCGGTTGGAGTTGCCGACGATGTCCAGTCGGACGTTCGACAGCAGCGCGTCCGTCGCCGAGACCACATTCCCCCGGCCGCGGACCCGAGGCGCGGACCGCATCAGCGTGTGGCGGGTGAAAAGCGACAGGGCCATCCGCCGGACACGCTCTCGCACGCCCGAACCGTAGCGAGAATTACCCGCTCCGGGACTCCGGGCGTCGTGTCGTCGCTGGGGCGCGGAGTCGACCGTGAGGCCTCTCAGCTACCGTACGTGCACTCTCCGCTACGCTGAGGTCGCGCGCATCCTCCTGGCTGGCCGGCGCCCGCCGGTCCCTGCGGGGGCCGCTGGGGCCCGCTGGGGTCCGGTGGGGTCCGTATTCCCCCTGCCTACGGAGACCCGGTGACCGGTGCAGCACGACCTGCACGAGTTCGACGACGGCTCGCACGGATGGCCGCAGGTGTGCGACGCGGCTCGGTGGAACGGGTCGTCGGGGACGACCGCCGGCGGAATCGGGCACGCGGATACTGCGTGATCACCGCCGTTCTGCCGGCGTACCGCGGATTGTTCCTCCAGGAGCTGGTCCGTCTCGCGCCCGGTGCCGGGCTCTTCCATGCCGGTTCACACCAGTTCGACAGATCCGTCCGTTCCGGCCTGATGCCGGGGTTCTACCGACCCGTCGACAACGTCTACCTGCTCGGGCGGCGTCTGCTCCTGCAGCGCAGGACGTTCCTGGCCGGGCTGCTGGCCGACACGACGGTCGTCGACCTGAACCCGCGTTCACTCACCGCATGGGCGGTTCTGTTGACCCGGGCGTCGGTGCGGCGTCGCGTCCTGGTCTGGGGACACGTGCACCCGAGAGCCGGCCCGGACTCCAGGACGGCGCCGGTCCGGACAGCGATGCGCCGACTTGCCAGCGGCACCATCACCTACACCGTGAGCGACCGGGACGACCTGCTCGCGTCGGAGCGCTCGCGGTCGGTCTGGGCTGCGCCGAACGCCCTCTACACCTCCGCGATGCTCATGACACCGATCCCGACACGACCCCGGTTGGACGTGGTGTTCGTCGGTCGCCTAGAGGCCCCCAAGAGGCCCGCGCTCATGGTCCGCGCCTTCGCGCTGGCGCTGCCCGGGCTCCCGGCCGGTACCCGACTAGTCGTCGTGGGCGAGGGGCGTGAGCGGGCCGCCCTCGAACGTCTGGTCGAGGAACTGAACCTGGCAGCGAGGGTGGAGTTCGTCGGGTACTGCACCGACTTCGCTCGCCTGCGGGCGATCTACGCAGGTGCGGCGTGCTCGGTCTCGCCCGGGTACGTCGGCCTGAGCCTGACGCAGAGCCTCGGCTTCGGCGTCCCGATGATCGTGGCCGACGACGAACCACACGCGCCGGAGGTCGAGCTGGCGACCCCGACGACAGTCACCTGGTTCCGCAGCCGCGACGTCGACGACCTTGCCACCAAGCTCGTCGACGCATGCGAACACCCCCCGAGTGACTCGGTCCAAGCCCGGATCGGCTCGTCGGTACTGCGGAACTACACCGCCGACAGAATGGCCGCCGGCTTCTTCGACGCGGTCCTGGGACGGCGACGGGTCAGCGACATTCGGTCGCGTCGTCACGGGTCGGTGACATCGTGACCGCGATCCGGGGCGGCCAGGAGCAGTTCGACGTGAGAACCGCCGCGAGCAGACTCACGCGGACGGTATGGCAGTCGGTGTCCCTGAGGCTGTCCGTGTCCGGAGACGTGCGGTACGGCGAGGACTTCCGGCTCGGACGCCACTCCACCGTCTGGTCCGCGCACGGCCTGGTGATCGGTCGTTCGGTAGCGGTCGGACGTTCGTGCACCGTCGAGGTCGACGGGGTGATCGGCGACTACACGACGGTCTCGGCACACGTCGGGATCATCGGACGGCGCGACCACGAGACCGGCCGCGTCGGGACCCCGATCCGGAGGTCGGCGTGGACAGGCGATCGGCCCGGAACAGCCGAGGACCGCGTCGTGATCGGTCGGGACGTGTTCATCGGGTGGGGCTCCGTCGTCCTGTCGGGCGTGGCGATCGGGGACGCCGCCGTTGTCGGGGCCGGGTCCGTGGTCACCCGGGACGTCGCGGGCGGCTCGGTGGTGGCCGGCAACCCGGCTCGACCCATCGGCGAGCGATTCGACACGCGGGCGTGCCCGCGAGCCCTCGAGCTCCACCTCGCGGCCCTCGACCGCGCGAGGCGGCAGGCCGACGACCGCTTCTCGATGTCCCGGCGGGCCAGGGGATGACCGACGACTGCCCTCGGGTCAGACCGACCCGACCGGCTGGACGGATCGGTACCAGTCCCATGTCGCCTGTAAGCCACTGCGCAGGCCGACCCGGGGCCGCCAGCCCGTGTCCATGATCCGGCTGACGTCCAGGAGCTTGCGCGGGGTGCCGTCCGGCTTCGTCGGGTCCGTCGAGATCCGCCCGGTGAACCCGACGACGCCCGCGACGACGTCGGCGAGTTCCCGGATGCTCAGATCGGTGCCGGTCCCGACGTTGACCGGGTCCGGGGAGTCGTACCGCTCCAGCAGGACGAGGCAGGCCCGCGCGAGGTCGTCGACGTAGAGGAACTCCCGCCGTGGCGTTCCGGTGCCCCACAGGACGACCTCCGGCGCGTCGCTGCCGGCGGCCTCCGCGAAGCGGCGCAACAGCGCCGGGACGACGTGTGACTGCGTCAGGTCGAAGTTGTCGCCGGGGCCGTAGAGATTGGTCGGCATGGCCGAGATCCAGGGCAGCCCGTACTGGCGGCGAACCGCACGAACCTGCTGGATCCCGGCGATCTTCGCGACGGCGTACGCATCGTTGGTCGGTTCCAGCGGGCCGGTCATCAGGCTGTCCTCGCGGATCGGCTGGGCCGCGTCGCGGGGGTAGATGCAGGAGGACCCCAGGAACAGCAGCCGCGGGACGCCCACCTGCGCAGCCGCATCCATCAGGTTGACCTGCAGCTGCAGGTTCTCGCTGATGAAGTCGGCCGGCGCATCGTCGTTGGCCAGGATCCCACCGACCTTGGCAGCGGCATCGATGACGACACCGGGCCGGGTGGCACGCAGGAACGCATGCACCGCCGGGCGATCTCGCAGGTCGAGTTCCGCGGAGGTCCGACCGAGGACGTCGGTGAAGCCCTCGGCGTGCAGCAGACGCAGGATCGCGGACCCCACCAACCCGCGATGCCCGGCTACGTACACCCGGGTGCCTCGATCGAGCGCTCCGCCTGGCGGCACGAGGACACCTTCCGCAGCTGGACCGGGCACTCACGGCGACGTTCAGCGTGGTCGTGCGGGCGAGGGCGCGTCGGGGAACCGCCGGCCGATGACCCGACCACGCCCGTCCAGGGTGCCCCACATCGCTCCCGCGGGAACCTGGCCGGACACCACCGTGGCCGGCACGACGAGCGCGGACCGGCCGATCCGCGAGCCGGCGAGGACCGTGCAGCGCGCGGTGACCCAGGCACCGTCCTCGATCACCACCGGACGGGTCGCCAACGCCATGTCGTGGCGGAAGGCGTGCGTCCCGGTCGTGACGAAGGTCTGCTGGGAGACCACGACATCGCGACCGATGACCACCTCGTCCTGGTTGTGCAGCCAGACGTCCTCACCGATCCAGCTGTGGTCGCCGATCCGGAGCTTCCACGGGAAACGCACGCGCAGTCCCGGACGCAGCAGCACGCCCTCGCCGATGGTCGCCCCGAACCGCCGCAGTGCCGCGACCCGCAGGCCGGAGCTCACCTGCAGCGCGCTGCGCAGCACGGCCAGCTCGACGAGGCCCCACAGGTAGACGACCCACGCCGGACGGTCCCAGCTCTCCCGGCGTCCGGGTGCGAAGGACAGGTCGATGACCCGCTCCCGGCCCGAGTCGACCCGGGCGTCCGACGGGGTTTCGGTCATGATCGTGTGCACACCACTCCGTAATCATACGATGACCCTTAGTTGCGGTCACCGGGGCCGACGGCGTTGTGTCGAACGGCGAGAGGCCAGGCATCCGTGGACCTGCGTGAATACATCTCCCTGCTCCGCAGGCGGTGGTTGCTCATCGCGTCGGTGACCGTCCTGACGTTGCTGGCGGCGACGGCCGCGACGATGCTGACCACCCCCCGGTACGAGTCGAGGACCCAGCTGTTCGTCTCGACCCAGGGCGGCAGCAACTCCGCGGATCTTGCGCAGGGCAACAGCTTCAGCCAGCAGCGGGTCAAGTCCTACGCCGAGATCGTCACCAGTCCCCTCGTCCTGGGCCCGGTCATCGACAAGCTCGGCCTCGACACCACGCCTGCCGAGCTTGGCCGGTCGGTCACCGCGGACGCGCCGCTGGACACGGTCCTGATCGACGTCGCGGTGCGGGACGACTCGCCGGTCCGGGCCGAGCAGATCGCCGCCGCGATCGGCACCCAGTTCAGCGCCACGATCGTGTCGCTCGAGCAGCCGCTGACCGGTGACCCGGCACCGGTTCGCGCGACCGTGGTCCAGGCCTCGACCCTGCCGACGAGCCCGGTCACGCCCCGGGTGCCGCTGAACCTCGCGGTGGGGCTGTTGGTCGGCCTCGCCCTCGGAGTCGCCGCCGCGGTGCTGCGCAGCCTGCTCGACACCTCGGTCAGGTCCGAGGCGGATGTCCGGGAGGTCACCGGAGCCGCGGTCCTCGGGGCGATCGCCTACGACCCCGACGCGGCGAAACGCCCGCTCATCGTCCAGGCGGATCCGCACGGCGCCCGGGCGGAGGCGTTCCGCCAGCTCCGCACCAACCTGCAGTTCGTCGAGTTGACGGCGGGGTCCCGGTCCATCGTGTTCACCTCGTCCGTGCCCGACGAGGGCAAGAGCACCACGACCGCGAACCTCGCGCTGACGCTGGCCGCTGCCGGGTCGACCGTGGCCCTGGTCGAGGGGGACCTGCGGCGGCCGAAGGTCGCGGACTACCTGGGCCTGGAGGGCGCGGTGGGCCTCACCGATGTGCTCATCGGCCAGGCCGAGCTCGACGACGTCCTCCAGCCGTGGGGCGACGGGACGATGCAGGTCCTTGCCTGCGGCACCATCCCGCCGAACCCGAGCGAGCTGCTCGCTTCCGACGCCATGCGAGCAGTGCTCGCCGAGCTCGCGACGCGGTTCGACCACATCCTGGTCGACGCGCCACCGCTGCTGCCGGTCACCGACGCGGCGATCCTGTCCCGGCTCGTCGGCGGGGTGGTGGTCGTCGTGGGCTCGAAGCGGGTGCACCGGGACGGCCTGCGTCGGGCGCTGGAGTCGCTCGCCTCGGTGGACGCGCGCATCCTCGGGACGGTCGTCAACCGGCTCCCCACCAAGGGCCCGGACGCCCAGGGATACGGCTACGGGTACGGCTACGGCTACGGCCCGGACGCGGAGGCGACCGGGCGACGCGGACACCGCCGGGTTCCCGGCCGTGCACTCGTCTTCGGCCGCAGCCGGTAGGCCGGTGACCGCCGAGCCGGTGACCGCCGACCCGGAGCCCGCTGACCCGAAGCCCGGTAGGACTGCGACCGTGCGGCGCCCGGCCGCCCATCGACGCCTACGGGTCCTGCTGGTCGCGATGAACTATGCCCCGGAGCGGTCGGGCACGGCGCCCTACACGACCGCCTGGGCCGAGGACACGGCGCGCCGCCACCAGGTGCTCGTCCTGGCCGGCGTCCCGCACTACCCGGAGTGGCGGGTACACGAGGGATACGGCGCCTGGCTCACTCAGACCGTCGAGAACGGGGTGCGGGTCCGCCGGTTGCGGCACGTGGTGCCGTCGTCCACCGCCCCGGCCCGGCGCCTCGCCCACGAGAGCTCGTTCGCCGCTCGTGTGCTCAGCCAGCGCCTGCCCGCCCCGGACGTGGTCCTGGCCGTGAGTCCGCCACTGTTCGGCGCCGCGGCGGCGGCCAGGCTGGCCGCCAGGTTCCGGGTGCCGTTCGGACTGGTCGTGCAGGACCTGTACAGCCAGGGTGTCCGTGAGCTCGGCCACGGGAACGGCCGGGCGGGCGACGCCCTGACCGGACTGGAGTCCCGGGTCGTCCGCAGGGCGGATGCGGTGCTCACCATCTCCGACCGGTTCCGCGCGACGGTGACATGCGCTCTCGGGGCGGACCCGGCGCGGGTCAGCGTGGTCGGCAACTGGTCGCACCTGCCTCGAGCGCGGACCGACCGCGCGGCCGTGCGCGCCGAGCTCGGCTGGGGCACCGAGCACGTCGTGTTGCACGCCGGGAACATGGGGCGCAAGCAGGGGCTGGGCAACGTCGTGGCCGCGGCCCGCCGGGCCGACGAGCGCGGCCTGCCGATGCGGTTCGTGCTGCTCGGCGACGGCAACCAGCGCCCCACGCTGGCGGCCGCGGCGGCCGGCGTCCGGCGCCTGGACTTCCTGCCGCCCGCGGACCAGGACCGGTACGCGGACCTGCTCGCCGCCGCGGACGTCCTGCTCGTCAACGAGTTGCCCGGGGTCGCGGAGATGAGCCTGCCGTCGAAGCTGACGTCCTACTGCGCGGCGGGCCGTCCGGTCCTCGGGGCGGTCGCCCGGAACGGGGCCACGGCCGCGGAGCTGCATGCCAGCGGTGCCGGGGTCGTCGTACCACCGGGAGCACCCGACGCACTCGTGGACGGTGCTCTCGACATCGTCCACGATCCGGTGGGAGCCGCCGTCCTGGGTGAACGCGGCCGCGCGCACGCCGCCGCCCACAACTCCGCCCGCCCCGCCCTCCAGCAGTACGAGCACTGGCTGACCAGACTGGCCGGGACTACTCGTCGACAACCGCCGCGTCCGCGGACCACCGGTCAATAAGCGCCGCGTCCGCGGACCACCGATCAATAAGCGCCGCGTCCGCGGACCACCGGTCAATAAGCGCCGCGTCCGCGGACCACCGTGAACACCGTGCGCCACAGCAGGATCATGTCGAAGCTGAACGTCCAGTTCTCGACGTAGTAGAGGTCCAACCGGACGGCCTCGTCCCACGACAGGTCGCTGCGCCCGCTCACCTGCCAGTAGCCGGTCATTCCCGGCCTGGCGAGCAGGCGCCGGCGGGCGAGGTCGTCGTAGAGCTCGACCTCGGCAAGTCGTTGCGGCCGCGGGCCGACCAGACTCATGTCACCGACGAGCACGTTGAACAGCTGGGGCAGCTCGTCCAGGGAGTACCGCCGCAGGAGGCCGCCCACTCTGGTCAGCCGCGGGTCGTCCGCCACCTTGAACAGCGGCGTACCGCCGGTCCCGGCCGCGGCCAACAGTCCCGGCAACGCCGCGTCGGCGCCGACCTGCATCGAACGGAACTTCCACACCCGGAAGGTCCGCCCGGCGCGGCCGATCCGTTCCTGCCGGTAGAGGGCCGGCCCCGGACTGGTGCACCGGACCAGCGCCGCAGTCACCAGGAACACCGGCAGCAGCAAGACGACCAGCAGCAGTGCACCGACGCGGTCGGTGACCTGTTTCGCGATCTGGCCGCCGCGCGGCAGCCGCGGCTCCTCGATGTGCAGCAGCGCCAGTCCGGACACCGGCTGGACGTGGATGCGGTTGCCGGCGATGTTCGTCAGGGCCGGCGCGACCACCAGTGCGACACCCGTGCCCTCCAGGTCCCAGCCGATCCGGCGCAGCACGTCGGCGGACATCTCCCCGCTGGCCGCGACGGCCACCGTGTCGACCCGCTCGTCGGCGACCCGGCGGGTGATGTCGCCCAGGGACCCGAGGACCGGGATGCCGAATCCGTCGGGGACCGCGGCGCTCGGCCCGGACAGGCAGCTGCCGACCACCCGCAGTCCGGCCGCCGGGGACCGCCGCAAGTCGTCGGCGAGCCGGCGGACGTCGGCCGGGGACCCGACGACCAGGACGCGGTGACACCACCGCCCGACGGCCCGCAACGACGCCAGCCACCGCCGCCAGAGCCACCGCTCGAGCACCAGCAGCACGGTTCCCACGGGGAACGCGATCGCGAGGTAGCTGCGGGCCACGTCGACCTTCGCCAGGTAGGCGACGACGGCGACGCCCGCGAACAGCCGGGCACTGGCCGATACGATCCGCCGGTACTCCTCCCCGCCGGCGCCGATGACCTTGACGTCGCGCGTGTCGGCGAGGCCGAGGGTCAGGAACCAGACGATGCCGAGGAGAACGGTGAACGGCGTGTAGCCGACCCGCAGATCGATGCCCCCACCGCTGTGGACCACCGGCGAGGCGGTCCCGAACCGCACCAGGTGCGAGCCGAGCAGTGCGTAACCCAGCACCACGACATCGCTCACCCACAGCCGCGCGCAGTACCGACGGACCCACGCGGGCCGGCCCGGTGCCAGCGCGGCGGCGCCCGCGCCGGTGGGCGGCCTACCCGGTCGGCCTGTCGACACGGCGGGCTGCCCGGAACACCCCGCTGCGGGTGTTCCGGGCAGACCGGGCAGGACCGCGGACCGACGCGAGCGCGCGGCGGTTCCCCGGTCACCGGCCCGCGGTGACCGGGATTCTGCGGTGTGCGTCAGGCGCGGGTCCGGCGGCGGGCCACCGAGACGGAGACGAACGCCGCCCCGAGGGCGGCCAGCCCACCGGCGAGCCACAGCTCCATACCGAGGTTGCCCGCACCGGTCACCGGCAGGCTCGAGCTGCTGCCCGCCGCGACCACCGCCGTCGAGTTGCCGTCGGACCCGCTCGTCCCGGAGCCGGACGTGCCGGAGCCGGACGTGCCCAAGCCGGACGTCCCGGAACCCGACGTGCCAGACCCTGACCCCGACCGGAGGACGGTGACGACCGCCGTGAGCTGGAGCGTGCTGAAGTCCGGCTTGTCGCCGGTCACCGTCAGCTGGGCGACCCCGGGGGCGGTCAGCCGTACCCGCGCGGTGAACACGCCGCTGGCGTCGGCGCGGCCGGTCTGCACGATCCGGGTGGCGATCGGAGCGGACTGCCCGGTGCCCCCGGACAGATAGGTCACGTCGACGCTGACGGGGCTGTCCGCGGCGAAGCCCCCGCCGCCGAAGGTGACAGCGCCGCCGGCGTCGACAGTGGACGCACTCACCGTGGCCGGGGCGGTGACAACCGGATATCCCGGTGCGGCACCGGCGACCGCGGGCACGGCGAACAGAGCCGCCATCGACGCAGCGACGACAATCAGGACACGACCGATCATGGGTTTTCTCCTGCTTGGCTCGGCGCCTCGGCTGTTCCGGGCGTCATCCGACACGGGCCGGCGCGAACGGCGATGTCCCGCACCCATCGCCGGAAGACTGACTACGTAGGGTCCCCGACTGACAGCGGAAAGTTATCAGCTGGATCGCTGGGCGGGGCTGGGGCAGCGGCCACCGGGGGACGAAGCGGGCCGAGCCGACCACTGGGCAGGCGCTGGTCACCGGACCAACGGCTGCAGCGCGACCTGAGGCGACCCCCGGCCGGGCGGCGCGACCAGCTCGAACTCGACGGTGCGGGTGGCACCGGGCAGCAGGTCCACGGTGAGCGCGCCGAGGGGGCGGCCGTGCAGCCGGTAGGCCCCCAGCGGGGTCCCCCGGCCGTCCACCCGGGCCGCGACGACGCCGCCGCCGCCGGAGCCGACGACCCACACGCTCATCCGCATCGTCCCGGGCCGGACCCCGTTCCGACCGGCGCCGGTCACGTACCCCGGCAGCCCGCCGGCGGGCGCGGTCGAGGAGAGCGCCAGTCGCACCCGCAGCGTCCGGCCGCCGTCCGCCCGGCGGGGGCCCTCGGTCACCCGGACGTCCCGGCGCAGGTACCAGCTCATCTTCGAGCCGGTCCCGTCGTTGAGGTACACCCCGACGAACGGCCGCTCGTCCCCGGGTGCCGCAGTTCCGGCGGGGATTCCGGCCAGGACGGTACCGGTCAACCCGGCCTCGACGGCCGGGGAGGAGTCCCACACGAGCAGCCGACCCTCGGCGATTCCCGCGGACGCGGCCCGGACGAGCGCCACCGGGTCACCGCGGTACCGGACGAGGGAGCCGAACGCGGCGGCCGCGGTCCCGGCGAAGAACCTGTCCTGGGCGGCCGGGTCCGGATAGCGGTAGTAGACGTCGTGCTGGACCAGCTGCGCGATCCCGCCCGCGCCGACGGTGCCGCCGTCCGGCAGCCGGATGGGACCCGTCACCGCCATCAGCCGGGCCAGCATGACCGGATCGGTCGCGACCACCCCGTCGACCTGCTGGCCGGAGGTCCGCCGCCACATCTCCCGGGCCAGGCGCGCCGTGTCGGGGAACCACGGGGTCGCGGTCACGTCCTGCAGGTACCGGCCGGTCCGGTCAGCCAGCAGCTGTCGGTACGCCGGGTCGAGGTCGAGCACCGGTGGGTCGAACGGCCCGACGTCGGCGGACGAGCCCTGGGCCACCAGTTCCACCGTGCCCCGTTGCGCCCGGACGACCGCGAACGCGCTGGGCACGCCGCCCAGCGACCTCGCCTCGGCCAGGTTCTGGAACAGCACCAGGTAGGTCCGCGGCCGGGTTACCCCGAGCATCGCCGGCAGCACCCGGGACGCGCGGACCGCGGCGTCGAGGTCGGTGTCGGCAGCGCCCAGCCGGTCGCGCAGCGTCTCGGTCGGCACCGCGACGCGGGGGTCCAGCGGGCGGGTGTCCACGGTGGCCAGCTCGGCGGCAGCGGCGCGGAGCTGGCGCTGGGCGTCGGCCATGGGGGCCCGTGCCGCGGCGAGGGCGGTGACCATCGGTGCCGGGCCGGCGCCGTCGGATCGGGCGGCGCTGATCGCCCCGAGGCCGGCCGGGCCGGTGAGCGGCCCGACGACGCCGGTTGCGATGCGGGCGCCGACCGATGCGACGGTCCGGACGGCGGCCAGGTCGTCACCCACCCGTGGCAGCCGGGTAGCTGCGGCCCACACCGGGTCACCGGTCAGTCGGGCCGCGGCGGCGGTGTCGGCGGTGAACCGATCCAGTCGCGGCCGGGCCGCCGCGAGGTCGCCGGCCATCACCTCCGTCCGGATCGCCGGTACCGCCGCGGCCGCAGCCTGCAGATGACGCACGGCGAGGGCGCCCCGGACTCCGAGCCACCCGGTGACACCGACCAGCGCCGCCACGGGGAGCCCGACGACGATCCCGACGGCCCGGCGACGGCCCCCCCGCCTCGTTGCCGTCCCCGGCCCGGTCACCGTGGCGACGTCCGGACCAGCGCCGACGTCAGCGCGTCGACGACCGGGAGCATGTGGAGCACGGCTGACTCGTAGCCGGCCCGGCCGCCCCCGATCGGGTCCGCGATTGCGTCGGCCTCGGCGGGCACCGGCGGCAACCGGCCGCGACGGCCGGCGACCGCCCGGACCAGGCCGGGCAGGCCGACCGGTTCCGACAGGTCCAGTCCGTCCAGCAGGCGGCCGAACTCCCGGACGGTGAAAGTGGTCCGCAGGGCGCGCCGGTGCAGGCGGACCACGGCCGAGCGATGCTCACGGGTCGCCGTGAGGATCAGCTCGGCGTCCTGGACCAGGTCCGCGGTGAGTGCCGTGGCAACCATGGCGGACGGGTCGCCGGCGTGCTCGGCGACCAGCTCGCGGACGATGGGCGGCGACGGCTCGCCGGGGCGGCCCCTCGTCCCGGCACTGACCACCCGGATCGAGCGTTCGGCTCGGAGTACGCGGTCGAGCGAGCCCTGCAGGATGCGTTCGAGCAGCGGCGACCGGCACAGATTCGCGGTGCACACCGTGAGGATCGCCACAATCACGGAGCGTAGTTTGACCGCTGCCAGCAGCGGCGGTGTGCCGCCCGGCGGCGCGGGTGCGGACGGTCAGCTGGGGTAGAGCGCGTCCCGGGCAGCGGCGTACGCGGCGCGGACGGCCCGACCGGCGGCCGGGTCCGCGGGCGGGCCCAATGTCGTCTCGACCGCCGCGGACCAGTCCGGCGGCTCCGGCTGCCCGGACAGCGCCCAGGCCGCCTGCCGGGCCGCGCCGAGCGCGACGTACTCGCCGTCGGCCGGCACCGTCACCGGCGCCCCGAACACGATGGGCGCCGCCTGCTGGACGGCGGCGTTGCGGGCCGCGCCACCGATCAGCAGCACCCGGCCGATGCTGATGTCCTGCGCTCGCAGCGCGTCGATCCCGTCGGCGAGACCGCACAGCATGCCCTCGACCGCCGCCCGGGCGAGGTTGGCCGGCGTCATGGTCGAGCGCCGCAGCCCGTGCAGGGATCCCGCCGCGTCGGGCAGGTTCGGGGTCCGCTCACCGTCGAGGTACGGCAGCAGCGTCAACCCGCCGGCCCCGGGCTGTGCCGACAGGGCGAGGTCGGTCAGCCCGGCCAGGTCGGTCCCCAGCATCGTGGCGGTCGCCGACAGCACCCGCGCGGCGTTCAGCGTGCACACCAGCGGCAGGAAGTGGCCGGTCGCGTCGGCGAACCCGGCGACGAACCCGGACGGGTCGCCGGAGGCATGGTCGTGCCAGGCGGACACGACGCCGGAGGTGCCCAGCGACACGGCCCCGTCCCCGGGCACCAGGCCCAGCCCGAGCGCCGCGCCCATGTTGTCCCCGGTCCCGGCGCCGACGACCAGGCCGGCCCCCAGCGGTGTCCCCGGCGCGGTCCGGCCCGGCGATCCCCCGGCCGCCACGACCCGCGGCAGCTCCGGCACCGGTCCGTCCGGCCGCCGCAGCGCCAGCCGCAGCAGGTCCTCCCGGTAGGCGTCGGACGCTGGGCTCCAGTAACCGGTGCCGCTGGCGTCCCCGCGGTCGGTGGTCGGTTCGACCCCGACCGCACCCGGACCGCCGCCCAGCAGCCGCCAGGTCAGCCAGTCGTGCGGCAGCATCACCCGAGCGGTCCGGCCGGCGGCGGCGGGCTCGGCGTCGGTCAGCCAGCGCAGCTTCGTGGCGGTGATCGAGGCCACCGGGACCGACCCGGTCGCGTCCGCCCAGGCCTTCGGGCCGCCGAGCTCCTCGATCAGGTCCGCGGCCGCCCGTGCGGACCGGGTGTCGTTCCACAGCAGCGCGTCCCGGACCAGTTCCCCGTCCACGTCGACGGTGACCATCCCGTGCTGCTGGCCGGCGACCGCGACGGCGCGCAGGTCCGACCGGACGTCGACCGGCAGCTCGGCCGCAGCCGTCGCGAGGGCCGACCACCAGGCGTCCGCGGACACCTCGGTCCCGTCCGGGTGCGGCGCACGGCCCGTCGCCACCACCTCGCCCGTGGCGGCGTCGCAGACGACGACCTTGGTCGACTGCGTCGAGGAGTCCACGCCGGCGACCAGGGTGCGGTCGCCCTGGCTGGGGTCGCCCTGTCTGGGGTCGCCCTGGCTGGGGTGTTCGGCTGCGGTTCCGGATGTCGTCACTGCGTCTCGAGTCCTCTCTCCCGCAGCGCCCTGCGCTGGGCCTCCAGGCTGATCAGTTCGGCGAACAGCCTGTTGTAGCGATCGGTCTCGGTGTCCGGACGCATGCGCTGCACCGTCGCCTTCATCGCGGCCACCTTCGCACCGACCCCGATGGCAGCCAGCCGCGCGGTGAGCCCGTCGGCCCACCGGGCGTCCGGCTGCAGGTCGGTGACGGCCAGTGCGGTGACGACCCCGTCCAGCCCCGGCTCGGCGGCGGCGGTCCGCAGTGTCTGCACCCAGGCCCGCCCGGCGCCGGACGACGCCGGGGAGTCCCCGCCGTCCGCCGCGTCGGGGGCCGCGCCCGCCCCGCCGACGGCGGCGACCAGCCCGGCGACGGCGGCATAGGCGGGGTCGGACCAGGTCGCCGGGTCCAGGGTGTCGAAGTCGGCCGGCAGCAGCCGCGGCGCCTGGACGACGTACTGCGCCAGCTCGTGTTCCATCCGCTGCCGCGGCGTCCGCGGTTCCGGCGGCAGGGTCAGGGCCGGCGGCGCACCCGCGGCCGGCTCGCCGCGATCGCCGCTCGTGGGGCCGGACGCGCGATCCCCGACGCGGTCCCCGCCCCGGTCCCCGGTCCGGCGACGGCCGTCGGCGCCGTCCGGAACCCGCTCGGCCAGGATCCGGCGGACCTCGTCCGGGTCATTGCCGAAATTGGTCAGGTTGGCCAGTTCCCGCAGGTAGCCGTCGCGCTTGGACCGGTCGCGCACCGAACGCAGGTAGGCCCCGCCCGCCCGGACCGCGTCCACCCGCGCGTCGGCCCGGTCCAGGTCGAAGTCGGCGACGGTGGCCTGCAGCACGAACCGGTACAGCGGCACCCGGCTGGCGACCAGTTCCCGGACCGCGGCGTCACCGGCGGCCAGCCGCAGGTCGCACGGGTCCCGGCCCTCGGGCTCGATCGCCACGTACGTCTGCCCGACGAACCGGTCGTCGGTGGAGTGGAAGGCCCGCTCGGCCGCCCGCCGGCCCGCCGCGTCGCCGTCGAAGGTGAAGACCACCTCCCCGCGCATCCCGTCGTCGTCCATCAGCAGTCGGCGCAGCACCGAGGCGTGCTCCTCACCGAAGGCGGTGCCGCAGGTGGCCACCGCGGTCGTGACCCCGGCCAGGTGCGCGGCCATCACGTCGGTGTAGCCCTCGACGACGACGGCCTGGCTGCGCAGCCCGATGTCCCGGCGGGCCAGGTCGGCGCCGTACAGCAGGGCGCTCTTTCGGTAGACCGGCGTCTCGGCAGTGTTCAGGTACTTGGCATCGACGACGTCGTCGTCGTACAGCCGGCGGGCGCCGAACCCGACGACATCGCCGGACAGCTCCCGGATCGGCCACAGCAGCCGTCCCCGGAATCGGCAGTACAGCCCGGTCCGGCCCTGGCCGGCCAGCCCGGCGGTGACCAGCAGGTCCCCGTCGTACCCCGCGCTGCGCAACACGTCCAGCACGGCGCCGGCGTTGCGCGGGGCGTAGCCGACGCCGAACCGCTGCGCCGCGGCCTGGTCGAAGCCCCGGGCGGCGAGGAACTGCCGGGCCGGCGCCGCCTCCGGCGAGTTCGCCAGCTGCTCGGCGAACCACTGCTGGGCCGCACGGTTGGCCTCGACGATCCGCTGGCGTTGCCCGACGGCCGGCCGCCGGGTGCCGGTCGGCCGGGCGCCCTGCTCGTACTGCAGCGCGACGTTGGCGCGGGCGGCGAGCCGCTCCACCGCGTCGACGAAGGACAGGCCCTCGATCTCCTGCAGGAAGCCGATGACGTCACCGCCCTTGCCGCAGCCGAAGCAATAGTACAGCCCCCGCGTGGGGGTCACCTGGAAGCTGGGCGTGCGCTCGTCGTGGAAGGGGCACAAGCCCTTCAGCGAGCCGCCGCCGGCCCGGCGCAGTGCGACGTACTGGCCGACGACGTCCTCGATCCGGACCCGGTCGCGGACCTCGGCGACGTCGGTCTCCCGGATCCGGCCTGGCACGGCGGCGAGTCTAGGAGGCATCCCGCGGCCGACCACGGGACTTCTCTGGCCTTGACAGGCCAGAGAAGTACCTTAGGTTGGCTCGGACGGGCCAGAACGTACGGAGGTCCCTCCGCCGCCTGAACATCAGAGCATTGCTCACCGATCTTCCGGAGAGGCGGCCCTCGTGCTCCGGCCCGGTTCGAGGTGACCATCAGCCCGGATGACCTGGTCCTGGTGGTGGCCATCGCCGCCGGGTCCTCGGCCACGGTCGGGCTGGTCGTGTGGGGGCTGACCGTCCGGGTCCGCCGCCGATCGCTGCGCGCATCGCTGGTGTGCCTGGCGATCCTCTGCGTCTGCTCGGTGTTGGCCGGGGTGGTGGCCACCGCTCGGGCGATGTTCCTCTCCGCCCACGACCTGGCGGTCACCGGGGTGGTCGCTGTCGTCACCGGCTTCGTCGTGCTGGCCGCGGCGCTGCTGGTGTCCCGACAGCTCAGCCGGGACCACCGGTTGATCGGCGAGGCGGCGCAGGCGCTCGCGGCCGGAGACGCGCCCCAGGCCGCCACGCGCCGGTTGACCGGTGAACTGGAAGGTGTCCGGCAACAACTGGTCGACGCGAGCACTGCTCTGTCCGCGGGTCGGGCACGGGAAAAGGCGATGGCCGACGCCCAGCGCGAGCTGTTCACCGCGCTCTCCCACGACCTGCGGACACCGTTGGCCAGCCTGCGTGCGATGGTGGAGGCGCTGCAGGACGGGCTCGTCCAGGACCCGGCGCGTTACCACGACCGGATGCACTACGACGTCGACCGACTGACCGCGATGGTCACCAGCCTGCTGCAGTTGGCGAACCGCGAACTGGTCAGTCCTTCGATGCCGGTGTCCCTGCCCGACCTGGTGTCGGACTGCCTGGCCGGGATGGAGGCGACCGCCACGGCCCGCGGCGTGGCACTGCACGGCCACGCGGCGGCATCGACGGAGGTGGTCGGTGACGGGTCGGCGTTGGCCCGGGCGCTGGACAACGTGGTCGCCAACGCCGTCGCGGCGACCGGCCGTGGCGGGTCGGTGCAGATCCGGCTGGACCAGGTCGCCCGCTCGGCCGGGCGGCCGGACCTGGCCAGGCTGACCGTGAGCGACACCTGCGGCGGTATCGCCGACGCCGACCTCACCCGGGTGTTCCAGGTGGGGTTCCGCGGGTCCGGGCCCAGCGACCTGGCCCGGGGCGCCGACGGGGGCACCGGCCTCGGTCTTGCCGTCACCCGGCAGATCGTGCAGGCCCACGGGGGGTCGATCACGGTCGGGAACACCGGCGTCGGGTGTCGGTTCACCATCGAGCTGCCGACCGCGGACCCCGTCTGGGCGGCGCCGTCAACTGATCCCGGGCCCCGTCAGCCGGCTCCCGACGTCTCGGGCAGGTCGAACCGGTAGCCGACCCCCCACACCGTCGAGATCAACCGCGGGTGCACCGGGTCGAGCTCGATCTTCTCCCGGACCCGGCGGACGTGGACGGTGACGGTGGACGGGTCCCCGAACGTCCAGCCCCACACCTGCCTCATCAGCTCCGCGCGACTGAGGACCAGGCCCGGGTGTCGCACGAGGAACGCCAGCAGGTCGAACTCCCGCCCGGTCAGCGCCAGCTCGCGGCCGTCCACCAGCACCCGGCGAGCGCCGAGCTGGACGGTCAACCGACCGGCCCGGATCTGCGTCGGCACCGGGCCGGGGCCGGCGCGGCGCAACAGCGCAGCCACCCGCAGCACCAGTTCCCGCGGCGAGAACGGCTTGGTCAGGTAGTCGTCCACGCCCCGCTCGAGGCCGACGATCCGGTCGTCGGCCGACCCCAGGGCCGACACGACGAGGATCGTCCCGGCCCCGGCCGCCCGCAGCCGGTCGACCTCGCCGAGGCCGTGTCCGTCCGGGAGCATCAGGTCCAGGACGACGATGTCCGGCGGCTGGTCCAGGACGTCGGTCAACGCCGTCCGCAGGCTGCCGGTGACCCGGACCTCGTGGCCCGCCTGGACCAGGTAGGAGGCCGTGACCTCGGCCACGGTCGCGTCGTCCTCGACGACGAGCACGCTGGCCATGACCCGACCGTAGGGACCGCCGGTCCGCGCGGTCGCGCCGCGATGGCTGGGCGGCGGGACGTCCGCAATCCGTAAGGGCTTCGGCGCCCGGATCGCCCACGAGGATGTCCGCCCGGTTCCTACGGTCGGCTGATGCAACCAGGTGCGCTCCGGCCCTACGAGCGGCCCCTGGCCGACCGCGGTCCTCTCGGCCTGGTCGACGGCGGCGGACAGTTGCACACCTTGGCCGTGCACCGGTGGCTGGGCGACCTGGACGCCGCGGACCGCTCGGTCGGCGACCACTGCGTCGGACAGGTCCTCGACATCGGCTGCGGACCCGGGCGCTTCACCGTCGGGCTGCCCCGGCGGGGGATCGACGCCCTCGGCATCGACATCTCCGCGTGCGCCGTCGCCATCACCGCCCGACGCGGGGGCCGGGCGGTGACGTGCGACGTGTTCGACCCGGGGGTGGAGTCGCTCGGGCCGGCCGCCGGATGGGACACCGCCCTGCTCGTCGACGGGAACGTCGGCATCGGCGGCGATCCCGTCGCGCTCCTGCGGCGGGTCGGGGGTCTGGTCCGTCCGGGTGGGCACCTGATCGTCGAGACCGCCGCCGGCCTCCCGCCCGGACCGGGCCACCCCGTCGTGGCCGACCTCGTCGTGCTCGACGCCCGCTTCGTCGACGCGGCCGGGATCCACCCGACCCGCTTCCCGTGGGCCCTGGTCGGTCCGGCCTCGCTGCTGCGGTGCGCGCGGGCGGTCGGGTTCCGCGCGGTCGAACGCTGGCGGTCCGGCGGCCGGGACTTCGTCGACCTGGTCCGCCGCAGCTGACCGGCGGTCAGCCGGCGCCCATGAGGTGCTTCAGCGCCAACTGGTCCAGGGCATCGAAGGCGTACCCCCGCTGCGCCCAGGCGTCCGGGTCGAAGCTCTCCGCCCGCAGGTCGGTCAGCGACTCACCGGCACCGACCGTCGGCTCGGACAGCTCCGGGACACGGGAGTCCGCCAACGCCTGCTGCACGGCCGGGTCGGCCCGGAACGCCAGCGCGCGGTCCCGGAGCATCAGGTAGTTCTCCATGCAGCCCCGCGCCGACGCCCAGACCCCGTCGATGTCCTCGGTGCGGCTCGGCTTGTAGTCGAAGTGCTTCGGCCCGGTGTAATCACTGCTCTCCAACAGGTCGACCAGCCAGAACGCCTGCCGCAGGTTGCCGGCACCGAACCGCATGTCCTGGTCGAACTTCGGCCCGTTCTGCCCGTTGAGGTCGATGTGGAACAGCTTGCCGCTCCACAGCGCCTGGGCGACGGCGTGCGGGAAGTTGAGGTTGGACATCTCCTCGTGCCCGACCTCCGGGTTCACCCCGACGATGTCGGAGTGCTCCAGCTGCTCGACGAAGGCCAGCGCGTGACCCACTGTCGGCAGCAGGATGTCGCCGCGCGGCTCGTTCGGCTTCGGCTCGATGGCGATCCGGATCGGGTACCCGGAGTCCAGGATGTAGCCGGCGACGGTGTCGACGCCCTCACGCATGCGGTCCAGCGCGGCGCGCACGTCCTTGGCGGCACCGGTCTCGGAGCCCTCGCGGCCGCCCCACATGACGAACGTCTGTGCCCCGAGGTCGGCGGCGAGGTCGACGTTGCGCAGCACCTTCGCCAGCGCGAAGCGGCGGACCGCGCGGTCGTTGCTGCTGAGTCCACCGTCACGGAAGACGGGGTGGCTGAACAGGTTGGTGGTGATCATCGGCACGGTGAGACCGGTGCTCTCGCACGCCTTCTTCAGCCGGGCGATCTCGGCGTCGCGGGTCGCGTCGTCGCAGCCGAACGGGAACAGGTCGTCGTCGTGGAAGGTGATCCCGGCCGCGCCGAGCTCGGCGAGTCGCTCGACGGCCTCCACGGTGTCCAGGTGCGGGCGCGTCGGAGCGCCGAACGGGTCCGAGGCGGTCCAGCCGACGGTCCACAGCCCGAAGGTGAAGTTGTCGGCCGGTGTCGGGGTGTAGCGGCCGGCGTCGGTCGCTGCGGGCGCGGTCATGGGAGGACTCCTTCGACGGGTGACTGGGTCAGGGGGGTCAGGGGGCGGCTGGGTCAGGGGGCGGCTGGGTCAGGGGGCGACGAGCCGGGCGTGCCAGGCCAACGCCGAGACGTCGGTGAGCGAGGCCACCTGGTCCACCACGACCCGCAGCCGGGCACCGTCGTCGGCGGCGGCTGCCAGGTCACCGGCGAACGGCGGCTCCAGCAGGTCCGGTCCCCCGGCGACCAGCGCGGCACACAGGGCCAGCAGGATCTCCCGCTGCCGGCCGCGCCGGGCCACGTGCTCCGCGGCGTCCATCACGAAGTGGGCGGCCAGCGACTTCAGCAGCGCGATCGTCACCTCGGTCCCCCGCCCGACGACCAGGTCCGCCCCGTACCGGGTCAGCGGGCCGTCGCCGTACCTGGCCCGGGTCGCCAGCAGCGTCGCACCGGTGAACATGCCGACGAGCCGGCTGGTGAGGTCCTTCAGCCCGGCCAGCGACCGGCGGGTGCCGTCGTAGGACTCCCGCGGCCACCAGCGCGCGCCGGTCAGCCCGCCGCGGGCGGCCACCAGCTCGGCGTCGGCGAGGTCGGGCAGGTACCGGGCCCGGCACACGTCGGCCAGCTCGGCGAGCACGCCGGGGTCGCCGAGCACCGCCAGGTCCAGTCCGCCGCCGACCACCGCGTCCTCGACGTCGTGCACCGAGTACGCCACGTCGTCGGCGAAGTCCATGACTTGCGCCTCCAGGCAGCGGTCCCCGCGGGTCGGGCCGGGAGTGCCGTCCGGATCGACGCCGCGGAACCAGGAGAAGACCGGCACCTCGTCGGCGTACACGCCGTACTTGCGCCGGGCGCCGGGCCCGGCGGACCGGGGGTCGCCCGGCAGGCAGTCGGCACGGGTCCACGGGTACTTGGTCGCCGCGTCCAGGGTCGCCCGGGTCAGGTTCAGCCCGGCCGGGCTCCCGTCGGGCGCGGTGGTCTTCGCCTCCAGCCGGGTCAGCAGCCGCAGCGTCTGGGCATTCGCCTCGAACCCCCCGCAGCGCCGGGCGACCTCGTCCAGCGCGGTCTCCCCGTCGTGGCCGAACGGCGGATGGCCGATGTCGTGCGACAGGCAGGCCGCGTCCACCACGTCCGGGTCGCAGCCGAGTGCCTGGCCGAGCTCGCGGCCGACCTGCGCGACCTCCAGGGAGTGCGTCAGCCGGTTGCGGACGAAGTCGTCGGCGCTCGGCCCGAGCACCTGGGTGCGGGCGGCGAGGCGACGCAACGCGCTGGAGTGGACGACCCGGGCCCGGTCCCGGGCGAACGGACTGCGGTGCGCCGTCTTCTCCCCCTCGGCGACCAGCCGCTCGACGTCGGCCGGGGTGTACCCGGCCGGGACCCGCTCAGCCACTGCGCATCCCAGACGCGCGCATCCCAGACGTGCGCACCTCAGGCATGCGCACCTCAGGCATGCGCACCTCAACCGCCGGACACGTCGAGCTCGGCGCCGTCCAGCCCCGACCCGTCCCCGGCCCGGTCCGGCCGGTCGTCGCGCCCGGCCAGCCAGCCCTCCGGCAGGGCGACCCGCCGCGGGCTGCCCTGCCGTCCGCGCGGTGTCCCCCGGCCCTCGACCGGGCTGGGTTGGGCCGGGTCGATCCGCGCCAGCAGCGCGTCCAGCTCGGTGGTCGTCGCCACCCGGCCGAGAGCCGCGCGGACCTCCGAGCCGACCGCGAAGCCCTTGAGGTACCAGGCGACGTGCTTGCGGAAGTCCGCCAGCCCGCGCGGTTCACCCATCAGCCCGGCGAGCAGCTCGGCGTGCCGGCGCATCGTGGCGGTGACCTCACCGGCGCCGGGCTGGGCGGGGACCGGGCGGCCGGCCAACGCCGCGGCCAGGTCCCGGAACAGCCACGGTCGGCCGAGGCAGCCGCGGCCGACGACGACACCCGCGGCCGCTGTCGTCGCGAGCAGCCGCAGTGCGTCGGCCGCCTCCCAGATGTCGCCGTTGCCGAGCACCGGGATCGCCAGCTCGGCGGCGAGCTCGGCGATCGGCGCCCAGTCGGCCTGCCCGGAGTAGGCCTGGGCAGCCGTCCTGCCGTGCAGGGTGATCGCGGCGGCGCCCCGCTGCTGGGCGATCCGGCCGGCGTCGAGGTAGGTCAGGTGGTCCGCGTCGATGCCCAGCCGGGTCTTCACCGTGACCGGGACACCGGCGGGTTCAGCCGCCCGGACCGCCGAGCCGACGATGTCCGCGTACAGCGCCCGCTTCCACGGCAGCGCTGCTCCCCCGCCGCGCCGGGTCACCTTCGGCACGGGGCAGCCGAAGTTGAGGTCGACGTGGGCGACGCCGTGCTCGGCGACAAGGATGCGCACCGCGGCCGCGACGGTGGCCGGGTCGACCCCGTAGAGCTGGACCGAGCGGGTCGCCTCGTCGGCGCCGAAGGTGAGCATCGCCAGCGTCTTGGGGTCCCGCTCGACGACCCCGCGGCTGGTGATCATCTCGCAGACGTAGAGGCCGGCCCCCTGCTCGCGGCACAGCGTGCGGAACGCCGCGTTGGTGACCCCGGCCATCGGCGCCAGCACCACCGGCGGGTCCACGGTCAGCGGACCCAGGCGCAGCGGACCCAGGCGCAGCGGACCCAGGCGCAGCGGGACCACCGCCGGGCCGGACTCCGCGCCCGGACCCGGACCCGGACGGTCGAGGACGGCAATCACCCGGTCATGGTCCCACCCGTCGCCGGGCAGCCGCCCGGCACGCCGCTCAGATCCAGGCCAGCAGCCGGTCCCGCCGGGCGCGCAGCACCGCGAGCGGTGCGGTCGCACTGGGCGGGCCGGGCACGGCGGAGCGCAGCGTCGCGTGCACCCGGCCGTGCGGCTCGCCGGTCCGGGCCGCGACCCGGGCGACGAGGTGGTTGACCTCGCGGCGAAGGTCGCCGACCTGCTCCCACGCCGCGGGCTCCGGCGCGGGCTCGGCCACTTCCCCGGTGCCGGCGACCGTCCCCGTGCGCCGCCCTGCGCCCGCACGCCGGCGAAGGTCGGCGTCGCGGCGGGCCAGTAGCGCGGCGGTCTGCACCGGGGACAGCAGCCCGGGCAGGCCGAGCAGCTCGCCGTCGTCGGTGTCGGACGCACCCTCCGGGACCGTTCCCAGCTCGAACCCGGTCACTGCCCGCCCGCCGTGCAGGACGTGCGCGAACTCGGCTTCGGCGCCGAGCGCCTCGAAGCCACCGGCCGGTCCGGCCGGCTCCCGGGGTTCCTCGGGTTCCGGCAGCTCGTCGGCGACGGCCGGGGGTGGCACGACGTGGTCGCGTTCGGACTCCAGCTCCGCGGCCAGGGCCAGCAGCGGCCGGACCGCCGGCAGGAACACCGTCGCCTGCTCGCCCAGGCGGCGGGCGCGCACCACCCGGCCGACAGCCTGGGCGAAGAACAGCGGCGTCCGATAGCTGGTCAGCCAGGCCAGGCAAGCCGCCCGCGGGATGTCGACGCCCTCGGAGATCATCCGGACGCACACCACCATCCGCTCATCGGAGGCGGCGAACGCAGCCAGCCGGGCACTGGCGGCCGGATCGTCGGAGGTGACCACCACCGGTGCCCGGCCGGTGACCCGCTCGGCGACGTCGGCGTAGGCCCGGGCGTCGGCGACGTCGGAGGCCAGCACGATGCCGGCGGCCCCGGGCATGCCGGCGGCCCGCAGGTGGCTGATCCGGTCGTCCATCGCCGCGAGCACGTGCGGCACCCACTGACCGCCCGGGTCCAGCGCCGTGCGCCAGGCGGCGGCCTCGACGTCGCGGGTGACGTCCCCGGACAGGCTGGCGCTGACCACCTCACCGGCGCTGTTCAGCCACCGGGAGACCCCGGTGTACGCGGCGAACACCACCGGCCGGACGACACCGTCGGCCAGCGCGGCGGCGTAGCCGTACCCGACGTCGGCGGAGCTGCGCAGTGCCCCGTCCGGTTCGCTTCGATAGCGGACGAACGGGATCGTCTCCCCCGCCCGGGTCCGGAACGGGGTCCCGGTCAGCGACAACCGCCGCCGGGCGGGGGTGAATGCCTCCTCGACGGCCTCGCCCCAGGACAGCCCGTCGCCCGCGTGGTGGACCTCGTCCAGCACGACCAGGGTCCGGGCGCGCTCGACCCGGGCCCGGTGCACCCGGGGCCGGGCGGCGACCTGGGCGTAGGTGGCGACATAGCCGTCCATCCCGGGTCGGACCGGACCGACCTCGTTGGGCAGGGCGGGGTCCAGCTGCAGTCCCGCGGCATGTGCGGCGCCGGCCCACTGGGTGCGCAGGTGGTCGGTCGGGCAGACCACCACGACCCGGTCGACCTCCCGGTCGGCGACCAGTCGGGTGGCCAGCTCCAGGGCGAAGGTCGTCTTGCCCGACCCCGGCGTGGCGGTCACCAGGAAGTCCTCGGGCCGGCCCGCGAAGTAGGTCTCCAGGGCGTCCCGCTGCCAGGCCCGCAACGGCTGGGAACCCGCAATCCCCTGTGCCGACAGCAGGTTCGGCTCGGCGCTCACGGTTGCCAGACCCTACCGCGACTCCGCCCGGCCGGGCCTGCACCGCCCCGGTGGGCGGCCACCTGCGCACCGCGCTCGACAGGGAAGGCTGCGTGACCTGGGTCGGAAGCGCGTGCCGGTGCGAGTGCGGTACCGAGATGTCCACAACCGGCCCGGACGCCGTTGCAGTGGCCGCGGTCCCCAGTCCGGGACGTCGTCCGCCCACCGGGGATCCGGGCAGAGCGAGCCTGCTCTCGTGGTCGACGCCGTGCTCGCCGTGTACCGCTTCGGCGGCGCGGCCACCCGGGCCGAGCTGCTCGGAGCCGGGGTTGCCCGCCGAGCCGCCGAGCGGGCGGTGCGGGACGGACGGCTGCTCACCGGGGATGGTGCGTTCTGGGCGCCGGACGCCGACCACGGACTTGTCCTCGCCTGCCGGACCCGCTCGTGGACGACCTGCGTCTCGGCCTTGGCGCGGTGGTCGGTCCCGCTGCTGGTCGAGCCGACGCGACCGCACCTGGCGACGACCCGGGCGCGCCGGGACCGCGCCGCATCTTGGCACCGGCTGCGGGAGGCAGCCCCGGGCGACCGCGGCGACGACCCGCGGACCCGGTCGGTGCTCCCGCTGACCGCGGTGGTCCACGCCCTGCGTTGCCTGCCGCGGCGGGATGGCCTGGTCGTCGCCGACGCATCGCTGCGGTCGGGGCTGGTGACCCGGCGAGAACTGGACCGGGCGTTGCCCGCGCACGACCCCCGCGGCACCCGCTGGGTGTTGAAACAGGCGGACCACAGGTCCGAGTCGGTCCTGGAGTCCGCGCTGCGCTATGAACTGATCACCGCGGGACTCACCGGATTCCGCCCGCAAGCCCACCTGCGCGGCGTCGGCCGGGTGGACCTGCTGCTCGACGGATGGCTGGTGCTGGAGGCCGACGGCTTCGAGCACCACAGCGGCAAGGCCGATTTCCTACTGGACCGGGAGCGGCTCGCGGGCGCGGCGCAGAGCGGCCACGTAACGCTGCGGTTCGGTTACCAGGCGATCGTTCACCACCCAGGCGCCGTCGTCCGCTGCATCCAGCAGACCCGCCGGCAGTTCGCCTCCGAGCACGCGCGCACCACGCTCATGGTCGCTGGCCCCATCCGCGCTGGTCAGTGGACGAGCGAACGCGAGCGCGGTGCGCAGGCGCCCGGAGCAGTCCGCACCGCGTGAAGTGCTGAGGGCGGGACCGGCGCTGGCCGCCGCCGCTCCGGCCCGCTGTACCTGACGTCCCGGACAGACCGGGGTCACGCCCCTACGAGCCGCGCCGCCAGCCAGCCGGGGACAGCGTCCAGCCCGACCCGCTCCTGGGTCATGGTGTCCCGCTCCCGCACTGTGACCGCCCGGTCGTCCAGGGTCTCGAAGTCCACCGTGATGCAGAACGGGGTGCCGATCTCGTCCTGCCGGCGGTAGCGACGGCCGATCGCGCCGGCATCGTCGAACTCCACGTTCCAGCTCCGGCGCAGGGTGGCCGCGAGATCCCGGGCGACCGGGGACAGGTCTGCGTTGCGGGACAGCGGGAGCACCGCCGCCTTCACCGGCGCCAGCCGCGGGTCCAGCCGGAGCAAGGTCCGCTTGTCCACCCCGCCCTTCGCGTTGGGAGCACTGTCCTCGGTGTAGGCCTCGACCAGGAAGCACATCATCGACCGGGTCAGCCCCGCCGCCGGCTCGATGACGTAGGGCACCCAGCGCTCGCCCTTCTCCTGGTCGAAGTAGGAGAGCTCTGCTCCGCTGTGCTTCGCGTGCGTCCTCAGGTCGAAGTCGGTGCGGTTGGCGATCCCCTCCAGCTCCCCCCACTCCGAGCCGGCGAACCCGAACCGGTATTCGATGTCGACGGTGCGGGTGGAGTAGTGGGACAGTTTTTCCTTCGGGTGCTCGTAATGGCGCAGGTTCGCCGGGTCGACGCCGAGGTCGACGTACCACCGGGTCCGCTCGTCGATCCAGTACTGGTGCCACTGCTCGTCGGTGCCCGGCTCGACGAAGAACTCCATCTCCATCTGCTCGAACTCGCGGGTGCGGAAGATGAAGTTGCCCGGGGTGATCTCGTTGCGGAAGCTCTTGCCCACCTGACCGATCCCGAAGGGCGGCTTCTTGCGAGCGGTGCTCATGACGTTGGCGAAGTTGACGAAGATGCCCTGCGCGGTCTCCGGGCGCAGGTAGTGCAGGCCGGCGTCGTCGTCCACGGGACCGAGGAAGGTCTTGAGCAGGCCGTTGAACTCCCGCGGCTCGGTCCAGTTGCCGCGCTCGCCGGTGTCCGGGTCCGGGACGTCGTCCCAGCCGTTCTCCGGCGGATGGCCGTGCTTGGCCTCGTACGCCTCGAGCAGATGGTCGGCGCGGTATCGCTTGTGCGTGACGAGGGACTCCACCAGCGGGTCGGTGAAGGTGTCGACGTGGCCGGACGCGACCCAGGTCTGACGCGGCAGGATCACCGAGCTGTCCAGCCCGACCACGTCGTCGCGGCCGCGGACCATCGTCTGCCACCACTGCCGGCGGACGTTCTCCTTCAGCTCCGCACCGAGGGGCCCGTAGTCCCAGGCCGACCTGGTTCCGCCGTAGATCTCACCGCTCGGGAAGACGAACCCGCGGCGCTTGCACAGCGCCACGACGGCGTCGAGCACCTGGCTCGGCGTCAGCGGTCTGGCGGCGGCGGGCGCGGCAGCCTCGGGCGGCGGGATGGTCGGCACCGCCTCAGGCTAGCCAGCGAGCCCGGGGCGGTCAGCTGTCCAGGTCCGTGCGGACCACCGGGGCCGCCGCATGCCCGAGTCGGGTCCGGCCCGCGTCGGCGGCCAGCGCCGAGCCTCCCGCGGTGGCGCCGGCGGCATCCCGGGTGTCGAGCACCTCGAACGCGGACGGTTCGTCCACGGCGGTCGACAGCAGCGGGACCACCCGCATCTTCGCCTCGTACCCGCTCAGCGCCCGGCGGTAGGAGCCGACGTCACGCCAGACGGTGACCACCGTCCACAGCCCGGCGTCGTCGACGGCCCGCGCGACATACCCGTCGAGGAACCCGGGGCGGCCGGCCAGGACGTCGAGCGCGTCGCGGGCGGCCACCCGGAAGTCCGGCCCGTGCCCGTCCCCGATCCGGTGGCGCGTCACGACGATCACCACCCGAGCGTCGCACCCGGGATGCCGGCCGTCCCGGCGGCACTGCCTACTCGTGCACGGAACGTCACGGTCCGTATACCTTCCGTGAGGGATGGGTGCCGGACCCGACCCCCCGCACCCTGGGAGAGAGCGCCCATGAACATCGCCGACCGCCGCGTCGGGCGGCTCGGGTCGCCGCCCGCGCGCGAGCGGTGGGCCCGGCTGGCCGCCGCGCTGGGCCGCAGCCCCGGGTTCGCCAACCGCCCGGTCATGGCAGCGACCACCGGTGGGCTGTTCATCGCCGGCGGAGTGTTCGTGGTGCTCTCCACGGCCGGCGCCGGCTCGGTGGTCGCCCACCCCGACGCCCTGCGATCGGTGGCGCTGTCGGCGGTCGCCGTCGGGGTGGCGGTACTGGCGGCGCGGCACCGGATCCCGGTCGGCGCCTACCAGCTGCTGGTCCTGCTGAGCACGGCGCTGACCAGCTGCGCGGTGTGGCTGGCCGGCCCGGCCTCGGCGCTGGCGCTGGCGTCGATGTACGCCTTCGTCGTGATCGACTGCATCTTCTTCTCCTGGCTGGCGATGGTCCGCCAGGTCGTCGCGCTGCTGGTGGGTGCCGGGATCGCGTTCGCCGCGACCGACGTGCCGATCGGGTGGCGGCTGCTGTCGATGAGCTCTGCCGTCTCCGTCGCAGTGGTCGTCAGCTGGCTGATCCGCCGGGCCGACGAGGCCGAGACCGACGCGCTGACGACGCTGCTCAACCGGCGCGGATTCGACCGGTCACTGGACGAGGCCATCACCCGGGCCGGCCGCGACGCCCAGCCGCTGTCGCTGGCGCTGCTGGACCTGGACCACTTCAAGCAGGTCAACGACAGCCTCGGGCACGGGATGGGCGACCAGCTGCTGGTCTCGGTGACCCGGGCCTGGGCGCAGGCGATAAGGCCCGGCCAGGTGCTGGCCCGGTTGGGCGGCGACGAGTTCGCGGTCATCATGCCCGGCGAGCCCGCCGACGCGGCCCGGACCGTGCAGCGCCTGCGGTCCATGCTGCCGGGTCGCCGGACGTGCTCGGCCGGGCTCGCGCTGCACGAGGCCGGGGACTCGCGGTCGATGCTGGTCGGGCGGGCGGACGCGGCGCTGTACGACGCCAAACGCGGCGGCCGGGACCGGATCGGCCACAGCAACCACCAGGCGGTCCGGGAGCGCGACCTGCGGGGCGCGCTGTCCCGCGGCGAGCTGTTCCTGGACTACCAGCCGGTGGTCGCGCTCCCCGGCGGCCGCACGGTGGGACTGGAGGCGCTTGTCCGCTGGCGTCACCCGCAGCGCGGCGTGCTCCCTCCCGGGTCGTTCCTGCCCCGGTCGGAGTCCAGCCAGGTCGTGCACGACCTCGGGGACTGGGTCGCGACGCACGCCTTCGCCGAGGCGGCCGCCTGGCGGGCGGTGGCGGGCTCCGGGACCGCACCCCCGAGGATCGCGGTGAACGTGGCGGGCCCGGAGTTGCGGCTGCCCGGCTACGCGGGCCGCCTGCGCGACAAACTCGGCGCGGCCGGCCTGCCGCCGGCGGAGGTCGTGCTGGAGGTCACCGAGACGACGCTGGACGCGGACGCGCCGGAGGTGGTGGCGACTCTGCACGAGCTCCGCCAGCTCGGGGTGCGGCTGTCCCTGGACGACTTCGGCACCGGGTGGTCGACGCTGTCCCGGCTGGACCGGCTGCCGTTCGACATCATCAAGATCGACAGGTCGTTCATCGAGCGCCTCACCGACCCCGAGGCGGACACCACGATGCTGTACGCGGTCGCGGCGATGGGCCGCGCGCTCGGGCTGGACATCGTGGCCGAAGGGGTCGAGACCGCCGACCAGGCCGCCCTCGTGGTCGCCGCCGGCTGCACGTTCGCCCAGGGGTTCCACTACGGCCGGCCCGGGCCGCCGCCGACCGGCGACCGGCTGTGCGCCGCATCGGTGGCAGCTGCGCTCCGGTCGAGCTGAAGCGGTCAGGCCCGGCCCATCCGCCGCTCCCGGCCCGCGTACGCCTGGACCGCGCGCCAGAGCACGCGACGGTCGACGTCCGGCCAGAGCTCGGGGACGAACACCAGCTCGGCGTAGGCGGCCTGCCACAGCAGGAAGTTCGACGTCCGCTGCTCCCCCGACGTCCGCAGGAACAGGTCCACGTCCGGGACGTCCGGGCAGTAGAGCGCCCGGGCAAGCCGGCGCTCGTCCACCTTCGCCGGATCCAGCCGGCCGGCGGCGACCTGCTCGGCGAGTGCCCGCGCGGCATCGGCGATCTCCGCCCGACCGCCGTAGTTGACGCAGAACTGCAGCGTCAGCACGTCATTGTCCCGGGTCTGCTCCTGCGCGCTCTCCAGCTCCCGGACTACCGACCGCCACAGCCGGCCGGGCCGGCCGGCCCACACCACCCGCACGCCGAGTGCGTCGAGCTCGTCCCGGCGGCGGTGGATGACCTCCCGGTTGAAGCCCATCAGGAAGCGGACCTCATCCGGGCTGCGCCGCCAGTTCTCCGTGCTGAACGCGTAGGCAGACAGGTAACCGACACCGACCTCGATGGCGCCGTGGATGACATCGAGCAGCGCGGCCTCACCCGCCTCGTGACCACGGGTCCGCGGTAGGCCGCGGGCGGTCGCCCAGCGTCCGTTGCCGTCCATCACGACCGCGACGTGCCGCGGCACCCGGGCGACCGGCACACGGGGGGCCACCTCGCCGGACGGGTGCGGCGGCGGGACGGCCGGGGCCCGCTTCACCGGCTCCGCCTCACCGGGTCGGGGATCACCGGGTCAGGGGTCACCGGGAAGCGCTGCTCTCGACGTAGGGCAGGGAGCGCAGCCCCCGCTCGAGGTGCCAGGAGGTGAACGCGGCCACCAGGCCGCTGGCCTCGCGGCGGTTCGCGGCGGCGCTGACGTCGGCGACTGGCCAGTCCCCGGAAAGCAGCGCTCCGAGCAAGGTGACGGTCGCCGTCGCGGGCGCCGCGGACGCGGGGGGCCGGCAGTCGGCGCAGACCATCCCGCCTGCCGCGACGGCGAACGAGCGGTGCGGGCCCGGCGCCCCGCAGCGGGCGCAGCCGTCGAAGCTGGGCGCGTAGCCGGCGACCGACATTGCCCGCAGCAGGTAGGAGTCGAGCACCAGCCGGGGCTCGCGCGGACCGGCCGGGTCGGCGGCGGCCAGCGCCCGCAGCGCCGCGACCAGCAGCACGTACTGGGCCGGCGCGGGCTCCCCCTCCTCGGCGGTGAGCCGCTCGGCGGTCTCCAGCATCGCCGTGCCCGCGGTGTACCGGGCGTACTCGCCGGCGATCGCCTCCCGCAGCTGGGTGATCGTCTCCACTTGGGTCACGATCTCCAGCGAGCGGCCGGTGGCCAGCTGCAGCTCGACGTGGCCGAACGGCTCCAGCCGCGACCCGAACTTCGACCGGGTCCGCCGAACGCCCTTTGCCACGCCGCGCAGCCGGCCGTGCTGCCGGGTGAGCAGGGTGACGATCCGGTCGGCCTCACCGAGGCGCTGGGTGCGCAACACCACCCCCTCGTCCCGATACAGCGCCACGACCCGATCCTCAGCCGCGGTAGGCGCGGTTGACCGCGGACACGACCGCCTTCAGCGAGGCGGTGACGATGTTCGCGTCGATGCCCACCCCCCACAGGGTCCGGCCGTCCACCGAGCACTCGACGAACGACGCGGCGCGGGCGTCCTGCCCGGAGCTCAGCGCGTGCTCGGCGTAGTCGAGGATCGTGACGTGCACGCCGATCCCGGCGAGCGCGGCCAGGAACGCGTCCAGTGGCCCGTTGCCCGGCCCGTCCAGGGTCCGGGTCACCCCGTCCACGACGAGGTCCACCGAGATGCCGTCGCCCGACGGCACCCCGTCGTCGTCGAAGGTCGCCTGCTGCGCGGCCGGCACCGGCGCGCCGGACAGCGCGTCCGGCCGGGTCCACGTGCGGTGCCCCCGCAGCCGCAGCCGGCCCCAGGCGGCCTGGGGGTTGGGCAGGTACTCGTCGAGGAACACCTCCCACATCCGGGCCGGGGTGACCTCGCCGCCCACGTCGTCGGTGTGCCGCTGCACGACGCCGGAGAACTCGATCTGCAGCCGGCGCGGCAGGTCCAGGGAGTGCTCGGTCTTCATGACGTAGGCGACGCCACCCTTGCCGGACTGGGAGTTCACCCGGATGACCGCCTCGTAGCTGCGGCCGAGGTCCTTGGGGTCCACGGCCAGGTACGGGACTTCCCACCGGGTGTCGGCCACCGCGATCCCGGCGTCGGCGGCCTCGCGTTCCAACGCCCGCAGGCCCTTGGCGATCGCGTCCTGGTGGGAGCCGGAGAAGGCGGTGTAGACGAGATCCCCGCCATAGGGGTGCCGCTCGGCGACCGGTAGCCGGGTGCAGTACTCGACGGTGGCGCGGATCCGGTCGATGTCGGTGAAGTCGACCTGCGGGTCCACGCCCTGGCTGGCCAGGTTCATCCCCAGCGTGACCAGGCAGACGTTGCCGGTCCGCTCGCCGTTGCCGAACAGGCATCCCTCGATGCGGTCCGCGCCGGCCAGCAGCGCGAGCTCGGCTGCCGCGACGCCGGTGCCACGGTCGTTGTGCGGGTGCACCGAGAGCACCAGGCTGTCCCGGCGCGGCAGCCGTCGGTCCATCCACTCGATCGCGTCGGCGTAGACGTTCGGCGTCGCCATCTCCACCGTCGCGGGCAGGTTGAGGATCAGCGGGCGGTCCGGGCTCGGGTCGATCACGTCGATCACCGCGGCGCAGACGTCGAGTGCGTACTGGGGTTCGGTGCCGGTGAAGGACTCCGGCGAGTACTCGAAGTACACCTCGGTCTCCGGCAGCGAGTCGGCGTACTTGCGGCACAGCCGCGCACCGGTGGTGGCGATGTCGGTGACGCCGTCGCCGTCCAGGCCGAACACCACCCGGCGCTGCAGCACGCTCGTGGAGTTGTAGAAGTGCACGATCGCCTGCCGCGCGCCACGCAGGGCCTCGAACGTCCGCTCGATCAAGTGCTCCCGGCACTGGACGAGGACCTGGACGACGACGTCGTCGGGGATCAGGTCCTCCTCGATGAGGATCCGCAGGAAGTCGTGGTCGGCCTGGCTGGCGGAGGGGAAGCCGACCTCGATCTGCTTGTAGCCCAGCTGCACGAGCAGGGTGAACATCCGGCGCTTGCGGTCGACGTCCATCGGGTCGATCAGCGCCTGGTTGCCGTCGCGCAGGTCGACCGCGCACCACTGGGGCGCACGTGTGGTGGTCCGGGTCGGCCACGTCCGGTCCGGCAGCTCGACGGTCACGAGCTGGTCGAAGGACGGATACCTGTCGAAGTGGAACGGGCTGCGCTGCTGCGCCGGCGGGAAGGCGGTCACGAGGTCCTCACGGTCCGGTCTGTCGGGGATTGACCGGGCGGCGCGACGGGACCCCGCGGCAGGGGACCCGGTCGGTCAGACCCCGCCGCGGCAGTCGAGAAGTCGGGCCGCCAGCACTGGTCCAGGCTAACCCGACCGTCCTGGCCCGGTCGGCCCTGCGCGGGCGCGCCGGGCCGACCGGGCCACCCGCACGACGCCGGGCGCGACGACGAAAGCCGCAGCGACGGCCCAGCCGGCGAGCCCGGCGTCGGTCACCCCGGGCAGGTCGACGGCCGAGTACGCCAGCGCCGGCGCGAGCGAGACCGCCACCCACCGTGGCCGGCCGGCGAGCGCACCGAGGGCGATCGCCAGCAGCCCGTACCAGGGGTAGGCGGGAGTAGCCACGAACAGGCTGCCGCCGGCCAGCAGCAGCGCGGAACGCTCCGGCGCCCGCGGGTCCGACCGCCACGCCGTGGCGGCCGCGAGCACGGCCAGCAGCGCGACCGCGGCCGCCCGGGCGTGCTGCGGACCAAGGACGTCCGCCAGCAGCAGGAACCGGTTCCCCCCGTCGTAGCCCTCCTCCGACAGGTAGCCCGGGAGGTAGCCCAGGACCCGGGGACCGAGCGCGAGCACGTGCGGCAGGTAGGACAGGGCGACCACCGCGACGACGGCCAGCCCGACCCGGACCCAGCGCGAGCGGACCAGCGCCGGCAGCACGACCGCGGGGGTGATCTTCACCGCGACCGCCGCCCCGACGAGGCCGCCGGCGCGAAACGGCCGGCTCGACCCTGCGGCGAGCAGCCCGCCGACCGTCAGCAGCACCGCGAGACCGTCGACGTGGGCGTCGTTGACCGCACCGGTGAGCACCGGCGGGCACCAGCACCAGATGGCAGCCCGCGCCGGGCCGGCTCGGCGGAGCACGAGCAGGCCGACCCCTGCGGCGGCCAGGGCGCCGGCGATCTGAAAGGCGAGGACGCCACCGCGCCCGCCGCCGATCGCAGACACTCCGCCGGACCGGGACAGGCCGCCGAACCGGGACACCAGCCAGAACGAGGCCTCGGCCACCGGCGGATAGATCGTCGCGACCTCGGGCCGGTTGATCAGCGTGCAGTCGGGCTCGAGGTAGCCGGCCCCGGCCGGGTGGTCGGTGCTGCACGCCCGACCGCCGGGGAACAGGACGGGGTCGCGCAGGCCGGCCAGCGCAGGGTCCAGCGGCGCGTACCGGTAGGGGTCGATGCCAGCGGCCTGGACCCGGCCGTCCCAGACGTAGCGGTACACGTCGTCGCTGCCGGCCGGTGGCGCCGCGACGGCGATGCCGAGCAGCACCAGTTGCCCGCCGAGCACCGCCCACGTCGCCGCCCGCCGGCCGAGGCCACGCGACAGCCCCCGCGACAACACCCGCAGCGACACCGCCCACAACGCGACCCCGGCGGCGAGCGCGGCCAACCCGACGCGGGTGCCGCGGCCCCCGGTGGCCGGGGCGACGCTCAACCCCAGGGCGACGGCCTGCCCGACCAGCAGCACGACCAGCGCCACGACCACCGGTACCGCGCGCCGGCCCGGACCAGGCGCCGGACCAGGCGCCGGACCAGGCGCCGGACCAGGCGCCGGACCAGGCGCCGGACCAGGCGACTCCCGCCACCCAGCCGGATGCGCCACCGGTCAGCTGCGGGACAGAGCGCTGAACGACCGGGTCCCGGAACGCCAGCTCGCGACCACGGTCAGTCCCGCCAGCCCGGCCAGGTCCGGCAACGCGGCGGAGGCCACGACCGACCAGCCGAAGGACGGCTCGTGGACGCCGGCGCCGTCGGCGAACCGGAACGGCCCGGCCGGTCCCCGGGCAGTCGCCGTCTCGACGAGCACCTCACCGCCGGCTGCGAGCAGCTCGGCCGCACGACGGAGCACCGCGACCGGGTCGCCGTCGATGCCGATGTTGCCGTCGAGCAGGAGCACCGACCCCCACCGGCCGGCGTCCGGGACCGGGCCGAACAGACCGGCCCGGACGGCCAGGCCCCCGCGGGACACCGCCATCCGGACGGCGGCGGCCGACACGTCGATACCGAGGGCCGGGATCCCGCGTGCGGCGAGCTCCGCGCCGAGGCGGCCCGGGCCGCAGCCGATGTCCAGCACGGGCGGCCGGGCGCGGTCGAGCACCGACCGGTCCGCCGCGTCGGCCGGGGCGGCGAAGCGGCGCACGTCCAGCGACACGGTCCGCCCGCCGCTGCTGACCAGGTCCAGCTTCGAGCCGTCGGCCAGCGCCCGCTCGTAGGGCTCCAGGGCGCCGGGGCGCATCAGGCCGCCCCGGCCGACAGCTCCGCCGTCCGGTGACCCGGGCCGGGGTGCGCGGCGAACCGCCGCCAGGTCGCGGCGAACCTGGTCGCGGGTGCCGCGGCGGCCACCTCGGCGGCATCGGCTGCAGTGTCGACGTCGCGCAGCGAGGGCAGCAGCCCGACGCCGAGTCCGGCATCGCGCAGCCGGGCCAGCTGCACCGCACCGGTGTCGGCCCGTGACATCGGGACACCGAGCACCAGCCCCGGGTCCGGCTCGGCCAGCCCGAGCGCCCAGAAGCCGCCGTCCTCGGCAGCACCGAACCAGGCGTCGCGCCGGGGGTCGGCGGCCAGCAGTGCCGGGGTCACCTGCGGGGTGTCCATCCCCACCAGCAGCACCGGGCCGTCCACTCCGGCCAGCGCCGACGCGATCCGTTCGTCCAGGCCGCCGCCGGCCTGCGGGCGCACGTCGAATCCGTCGGGCAACCAGGAACCGGGGCTGCCCGCCAGCACCAGCACCCGCAGCTCGGCCGGAGCCGCAGCGACCGCGGCCAGCGTGTCGGCCAGAGCCGCCTCGGCCAGCGCTGCTGCCTGCTGCGGGGAGAACGGCGGGCTCAACCGGGTCTTCACCCGACCTGGAACGGGCTCCTTCGCGATCACCACGAGGGTCCGGAGCCGCAACGGATCCGGACTGGTACCCACCGTCACCGGGCGAGGACCGCGGACATGTCGCGGATCGCCCGCAGTGTGCCGGCCAGCGTCCCGGTGACCTTCGACCGGCCGACCCGCGGCCGGTACGGCAGCTCCGCCTCGGTGATCCGCCACCCGGCCCGGGCCGCACGCAGCACCGTCTCCACGGGGTAGCCGGACCGCCGGTCGACGACCCTGAGTGAGCGAAGCGCCTCGGTTCGGGCGATGCGGACCGGCCCGACGTCGGTCAGCGGGACACCCGCACGCGCGCCGAGCAGTCGGGCGACCACCCAGGCACCGGCCCGGGCGTGCGGCGGCCACCCGGCGCTCCGGGACCTGCCAGGGCTGTCGACGCCGTCGACGCGGGGCTCGATGTCGACGCCGCCGACGACCCGGCGGCGGGTGGTGACCAGATCGGTGGCACCGTCGCGCACCGCGACGGCGAGCGCGGCGACGTCGGCGAGGTCGACGGTGGCGTCACAGTCGGCGAACGCGACGACCGGTGCGGTGGCGGCGTCCAGGCCGGCCGCGCAGGCGCTGCCGTACCCCCGGAGGACCGCCGAGACGACGGTCGCGCCCAGCCCGCGGGCCACCTCGGCCGAGGAGTCGGTGGACCCGTTGTCCGCCACGATCGCTCGGCTCCCGACCGGCAGCCCGCTGAGCACGGCCGGCAGGGCACCCGCCTCGTCCAGGCACGGCAGAACGATGTCCAGCCAGATCTGCTCGTCACTCTCGCCGGCGCCCACCCGCAAACGGTAGGGGGGAAGATCGGTTCCCGCTCGGACGGGGACGCGAGGTGTTGGTGGGTGCACGGACCGTCAGCGCGCCCGGTCGCCGGCGAATTCCGCCAGGCCGTCGGCCAACCCGACGACCGGGGCCCAGCCGAGCTCCCCGCGCAGCCGTGCCGAGCTCGCCGTGACGTGGCGGACGTCGCCGAGCCGGTAGCGGCCGGTCACGACCGGTGCCGGGCCGGCCATCGCGTCGGCCAACCCGGCGGCGAGCTGGCCCACGGTGGTCACCGTCCCGGACCCGACGTTGTAGGCCCGGCTCCCGTCGTGGTCGGCCCGGGTCGCGGCGACGACCGCCGAGGCGACGTCGCGGACGTGCACGAAGTCGCGGCGCTGGCCGCCGTCCTCGTGCACTCGGGGCGGCTGGCCGGAGCGCAGCACCGAGCGGAACACGGCGGCTACCCCGGCGTACGGGGTGTCGACCGGCATGCCCGGGCCGTAGACGTTGTGGAACCGCAGCGCCGTGGACCGCGCTCCCGTGCCGTGCGCCCAGGTGGCGGCGTAGCCCTCCTGCGCGAGCTTGCTGACCGCGTAGGAGTTCCGCGGGTCCAGCGGCGCGTCCTCGCCGGTGAGCCCGGGCGTCAGCGGCCGGCCGCACACCGGGCACGGCGGCTCGAACCTGCCCGCCTCGAGGTCGTCCCGGCGACGCACGCCGGCACCGACCTCGCCGTGCTCGGTGCAGTGGTACCGCCCCTCGCCGTAGACCACCATCGAGCTGGCCAGCACCAGCGTCGGGGTCCCGGCCGCACCCATCGCCACCAGCAGGGTCGCCGTCCCGACGTCGTTGGTGGACGCGTACCCGGTCATGTCGGCCAGCTCGACGCCCAGCCCGACCTTCGCGGCGAGATGGACGACGACGTCGACGCCGGCGAGAGCGGCCCGGACCGCGGCGGGATCGCGGACGTCGGCGACGACCAGGTCCACCCCGGTGGGCAGTCGCGGCCGCCCGGTGTGCACCCCGAACTCCAGACTGTCCAGCACGGTCACCTCGTCACCGACGGCGAGCAGTGCTTCCACGGTGTGCCGTCCGATGAACCCGGCCCCACCGGTGACGAGTACCCGCCTACGCACTGCCGGAGCAGCGCTCACGGCAGGTCGATCGGCGGTGCCACCCCGGCCCAGACCTGGGCACAGACACACTGTTGGCCCACAGGGAGGGCGGCGACGGCTGCCGAGAGCAGTGCGCGCAAGGTTTCGATCGACGCGGCGAACCGGTCGAGGACCTCCCGGTGGGTCACCCCGGCACCCTCGACCCCGGCGTCGGCATCGGTGACTACCGAGATGTTCGTATAGCACAGCGCCAACTCCCGGGCCAGCGCCGTCTCCGGCATCCCGGTCATCCCGACGACGTCGAACCCGGCGGCGGCATTGGCGCGGGACTCCGCGCGGGAGGAGAACCGCGGGCCCTGGATGACGACCGCTGTCCCGCCGTCGACGGCCCCGACGCCGGCGTCCCGGGCGGCCGTCAGGACGGCGGCCCGGCCGCGGGGGCAGAACGGCTCCGCGAACCCGGCGTGCGCGACGGAGCCGGTGTCGACGTAGGTGTGCGGCCGCCCCCAGGTCCGGTCGACGACCTGGTCGGGCACCACGAAGGTGCCCGCCGGCAGCCGCTCGTGCAGGGCGCCGACGGCGGACGGGGCGAGCACCTGCCGGACGCCGAGGCTGCGCAGCGCCCACAGGTTCGCCCGGTACGGCACCAGGTGCGGCGGGTGCACGTGCCCCACGCCGTGCCGGGGCAGGAACGCGACCTGCCGGCCGCCGAAGCCGCCGATCGTCAGTGCCCCGCTGGGCGGCCCGTAGGGGGTGTCGACCTCGACGGTCCGTGGCGCCTCGAGCAGTTCGTAGAGCCCCGACCCGCCGATGATCCCGACCTCGGGTCGCCCGTCCGCCACGCGTGAACCCTAGGGGTCGCCGGGCACCGCGCGCTGCACCTCAGGACTTCGGCCGTCGGGTAAACCAGTTGCCGCCCATCGCCGTCGCGTGCTCCCATCGGCGCGGTGACCCCGCCGAATGTGCATCCCCTCGACCTGGCCGGGCTCACGCAGCAGGCACTGCGACCGTGGTGGGAGGTGGTCCTGGCCGGCTATGCGGCGCAGGACCCTGCTCCCCCGGTCGACTCCCTGCCCGACATGACCGCCGGGCTGCGGGCCGCGGCGGCGGGCTACCGGCAGCCCGTGCTGGCCGGGGTGCACGACCCCGCCACCGGGCGACCGGCCGGGTTCGCCGTCGCCTGGCTGCCGCAGCGGGACAACACCTCCTCGATGCAGGTCGACCCCCTGGTCGTCCACCCCGACTTCCGCCGGCGCGGCCTCGGGACGGCGCTGCTGGACCACCTGGTCACCGTCGCCCGGGAAGCCGGGCGCACCGTGCTGCTGCTGGAGTCCACCGAGCCGATCGGCTCCGACGGCACGGCGGTCGCCGGCACCGCATTCGCCCGGGCCGCGGGCGCGGTCGACGTGGCGATGGCGGTGCAGCGCACCCTGGACGTCCAGCCCGCGGCCGACGAGCCTGCCGGGCCGGCCGGGCCTGCCGGGCCTGGGGACTCCGACGTCGCGCCGGGGTACGAGCTGCTCGCCTGGACCGACGCCACCCCCGACGAGCTGCTGGCGCCGATGGCGGTCCTGCGCGCCCAAATGACGGCGGACGTACCGATGGAGGACACGACGGCCGAGCCCGAGGTCTGGGACGCCGAGCGCGTCCGCGCCGCCGATGCGCGGACCGCGGCCACCGGGCGGCTGTCGAGCACCACCGCCGCGCGGCACATCGAGACCGGTGCTCTCGTCGGTTACACGGTGCTCGTCGTCAGCCGCACGTTCCCGCGCCTCGCCTACCAGGACGACACGTTCGTGCTGGCCGCGCACCGCGGGCACGGCCTAGGACTGGCGTTGAAGCGGTCCAACCAACGACGGTTCCGGGCGCTGTCCCCGGCCACCCGGACGATCCTCACCTGGAACGCGGCGGTCAACAGCCACATGGTCGCGATCAACGACGCACTCGGGTTCCGCCCGACCGCCCAGGAGCGGGGGTTGGAGCTCAGAATCCCAGCCGGTTGAGCTGACGCGGGTCGCGCTGCCAGTCCTTGGCCACCTTGACGTGGACGTCCAGGTGCACCCGGGTGCCCAGCAGGGCCTCGATGCCGACGCGGGCCGTCGTGCCGACCGCCGACAGCCGGGCGCCGCCGCGGCCGATCACGATGCCCTTCTGGCTGTCCCGCTCGACGTAGAGGGTGACGCGGACGTCGAGCAGCGGGTCCCCGGCCGGGCGGTCGGGCCGGGCCAGCAACTCCTCCACCACGACGGCGACCGAGTGCGGCAGCTCGTCACGGACTCCGTCCAGCGCGGCCTCCCGCACCAGCTCGGCGATCGCCAGCTCCTCGGGGGCGTCGGTCAGTTCACCCTCGGGGTACAGCGGCGGCCCCTCGGGCACCTGGGCCAGCAGGAGATCGGCGAGCAGTGACACCTGCTCACCGGAGACGGCGGACACCGGGACGATCTCCGCCCACTCGAAGCCGAGGTCGCCGGCCAGCTCGGCGGCACCGGCGAGCTGCTCCACGACCCGGCCGGGCGCGGCCAGGTCGGTCTTGGTGACGACCGCGACCTTCGGCACCTCAGGGGGCAGCCCCGCGAGCTGGGTCGCGATCCACCGGTCGCCGGGGCCGATCCGGTCCGGTGTCGGCAGGCACATCGCCACGACGTCGACCTCGGACAGGGTGCCGGCGACCACGTCGTTGAGTCGCTGGCCGAGCAGGGTTCGCGGCCGGTGCAGTCCCGGGGTGTCGACCAGCACCAGCTGGCCGTCCGCACGGTGCACGATCCCGCGGATCGCGTGCCGCGTCGTCTGCGGGCGGTCGGAGGTGATCGCCACCTTCTGTCCGACGAGGGCGTTCGTCAGCGTCGACTTCCCGGCATTCGGCCGCCCGACGAAGCAGGCGAAACCGCTGCGGTACCCGGGCTGCGTCACCCGGTCGAGTATCCGCCCACCACCTCCCGCGGACCGGTGGTGGCCGCCGGCATACCCGCCACCGTGCGGTAGAGCTCGGCCACGTCTGCGGCGACCTCGTCCCACGTGGGCAGGCAGTGCCGGTCCGGTTCCCGGTCGGTGGACTGCCCGGCGGGCAGGTCTGGTCGGACCAGCAGCGTGAGCGTCGAGCGCCCCGACTCCCCGCCGGAGCCGGCGGGGTCCGCCACGGTGCGGTCCCGGGCCTGGCGGCGAGCCACGTCGAGCAGCTCCGAGAGCACCCGGGCCAGCTCGGCGGACTCCCCGGCGTCGTACCAGGACGGCCCGAGGGTGGAACGTGCGGCGACGGCCTTGTTGGCGCGGTTGCGGACCGCTGCCACCGGGAGGCCGGCCATCAGCAGACCGGCCAGGTCACCGGGCCGGCCAGGATCGCGGTCGGTGGTGACCGCGATCGTCGCCGTCGCCCGCCACCGCGCAAGTTCCCGGGCACCGGGTCGGCCGAGCAGCTTGACCCGGATCCCGGAGGCCTCGGCGAAGGTCGCGGCTCGCGCGGGCGCGGGCTGATCTTCGCCCACACCGGCCAGCACCACGGTCATCCGCTCACCGGACCTGCCGAGGAACTCGGCCGCCCGCAGGACCTCGACGGCCTCGGCCGTCTCGCGGGGTCCGGTGACGGCGAGGACGACCGGTCCGCTGACGTCGTAGGCGGGTGCCAGCGGGGGCGGGTCGTATCCGGGACCGATGCGGGTCGCCGAGGCCACCCACGCGGATCCGACGCCGACCTGCATGTACCCCGTCTGGACGGGCTCGGTCGTCAGCACGTGGACGCCGCGCCGGACCGGTGGATCCGCAGCCACGGTCGACCGGGGCAGGCGGTCCGACCAGCGCCGGGACGGCAGGCGGGTCCGGCCACCGAACCGGGGCATCGGCGGCCGGTCCGGGAGCGACACGACCACGGGCAGCCGCTCGGGGACGCTGCCGAGCAGGTCCATCAGGGAGTCGGGGTGGTATCCGGGGCCCGGCAGGACGTGCACGACGTCCGCCGCGTGGAGCAGCGCAGCCGTGGACTCCGAGACGTCGCCCGCTCCGGTCGTCCCGGTGGCGGCGCCGCTGATGGCGGCGCTGCCGGTGGATGCATCTGTGACCGAACTCCAGCCGACCAGGTCCACGCGCAGCCCACTCTGCGATGCCCCGGCCCGGGCCAGCGCCGCGACGAGGTCCACCGGCCGCCCCGCCGCCCGCTCCGTGGGACGCAGCCGACGGTCCGCCCGGTCGTCGATGATCAGCACTGCACGCACGCGAGTTCTCCTCATCACCGGCACGGGACCGCCGGCGGGCACCCGCGGCTCCGGCCGAACGTGCCAGCACAGACCTGTGCCCCACCTGTGGCCAGGCTCGGCTCCCGCCCGGCAACCACTGCGTGCCATACACTGAACACGCTGAGTGACGGTGCGGTCGGGGACGCCGGTCGCATCCGTTCGGTCGTCGTTCGTGGAAGGTTCCCGTGCGGATTCTTGTGGTCGAGGACGAGCCGCTCGTCGCTGCCGCGATCACCGTGGCGCTCAAGCGTCAGGGCTGGGCCGTCGACGCGGCCCGGGATGTTGTGGAGGCACGTTGGCTGGTCGGTGAGGTGCCGTTCGACGCCCTCGTCGTGGATGTCAACCTGCCCGGTGGCAACGGCATCGACTTCTGCCGGGAGCTCCGGGAGGAGGGCGACTCCACGCCGCTGCTGATCCTGACCTCGCTGAGCGACGTGTCCAGCCGCGTCCTCGGCCTGGATTCCGGCGCCGATGACTACCTGCCCAAGCCGTTCAACTCCGCGGAGCTGTGCGCACGCCTGCGGGCGATGTGGCGGCGGCCGCGCGTCGCCCTCAAGCCGATCATCACCGTCGGCGACCTCGTCGTGGACCCGGGCTCCCGCTCGGTCACTCGCGCCGGGACGCGAATTCCGATGGCCGCCCGGGAGTTCGCGTTCGTCCACCTGCTGGCCCGCAACTGCGGGGCCACGGTCACCCGCCACGAGATCTTCGACGCGCTGTGGGACTTCGCCGCGGAACCGGACGCGAACACCCTCGACGTCCTGGTCCGCAGTGTGCGGGTGAAGCTGGACCGGCCGTTCGACACACCTCTGCTGCTAACGGTGCGCGGGGTCGGGTACATGCTCGACGCCCTCGACGCCCGTGCCGATGCCGGCGAGCACCTGGAGCCCGATCCCGACGACGGCAACGCCGACGACCGGGACACCGAGGACGGGGCAACCGACGAGGCGGCCACCGACGGCGAGGGCGAAGACCGGCAGAACCGGAGCGCGCGTGCTGGATGAGCCGCGGCGTGCCGTGTCCCACGAGCTGCTGGCGCAGCTGGTCCGGGACGCCGAGGTCAGCGTCGACCTGGTCAGGCTGCTCCCGGCGGCGGACGGCGGACCCCCGACGTGGTCGCTCGGCCCCGGACTCGGTCGGCGGACGGATGCCGGCCCGGGCGTCGACGAGGTGTGGGAACGGGTCCTGCGAACGGGTGAGGCCGAGGCCCTGGCGTTCGGGGCGACGAGCGCGGCCGGTGAGCTCGAACGGGTCACCGGGTGGGCGTTCCCGGCGGGCGATGCGGTCGGGTTCGTCTGGCGCGTCCAACCCGGGGTCGGCGACGAGCCGCTGCCCACCGCGACCGATCGGTCTCATCAGCTCGACGCCGACACGCAGGACCTGGCGGCGGTCGTCGGCAGCTGGGAGTGGGACACCACCACGGACCGGGTCAGCGTCAGCTCGACGGCCGCGGCGTTGCTCGGACTCCGCTCCCGGACCCGCCCGCTCACCCTCGACGGTCTGCTCGAGACCGTCGGGGAGTCCGACCGCCGGCGGGTGACCGGCACCATCCGCGCCGCCGTCGACATGGCCGCGCCGTTCACCAGCCGGTTCGACACCGCGACGGAGCCGGCGCGGGCGATCCGGGTGCTCGGCCGGCCGGTGATCATCCGGGGTGAGACCCGGGTCACCGGGATCGTGGAGGACGTGACCGACTTCGTACGGACCGGTGAGGCGATGCGCCGCTCGCAGCGGCTGGCGAGTCTGGGGCTGCTCGCCGCCGGGATCGCCCACGACTTCAACAACGTGCTGACCGTGATGACGATGCGGGCCGACATGATCCGGTCCGACGCGCTGGCCGGTGAACCCGGCGACGCCGTCGGGGACGCGGGGGCAATCCTCGACGCGGCGGCCCGGGCCAGCGCGCTGACCCGCCAACTGATGCTGTTCGCGGGTCAGCAGGACGGTGCGCCGACCGCCGTCGACGCGGCCCGGCTGGCTGAGAAGATGCAGCCCATGGTCGAGAGCCTGCGCGGGTCCAGGGTCCAGGTCGACTTCGACCTCGCTCGGGTCCCTCCGGTACTGGCCGACCCCGTCCAGCTGGAACAGGTGCTGCTCAACCTGGCGCTCAACGCCCGCGACGCGCTCACCGAGACGCCTCCGGCCGACGGGGAGCCGGCCCGCGTGGTGATCCGGGTCCGGAGCACGCACCTGACGGGGCACGACGACGAGGCGGTCGCCCTGGAGGTCACCGACAACGGGCCGGGGATGGACGCCGAGACCCGCGACCGGGCCTGCGACCCGTTCTTCACGACCAAGGGGGCCGGGCTCGGCAAAGGTCTGGGCCTGTCGGTGGTGTCGGGGATCGCCGAGCGACTGGGCGGCCGGCTCGACATCTCCTCCCGGCCCGGGGTCGGCACCACCGTGCGCGTGGTGCTCCCGGCGTCGAGCGGCCAGCCGGGCGCCGGGCAACCCGGACACGACGGCGACCGTCCGCGGTCGGGCGTCGTGGTCGTCGACGCCGACCCGGAGCACCTGGCGGTCCAGGCCCGGATTCTCGACCGCGCCGGATTCGCCGTCTCCGCGGCCGCCGATGCGGGCGCGGCACTGGCGGCGCTGGACGCCGACCCGGCGATGGTCGCCGTCGTCTACGACGTGTCCGGCACCGAGATGGATGGCACCCGGTTCGCCGCGAGCGTGCTGCGCCACCATCCCGAGGTCCGGGTGCTGCTGGTGACCGGGACGAGCCCACCGACCGACGTCGTGGTACACCCGCGCGTCGGTCAGGTCACCCAGCCCGGGACCGGCTGGCAGATCGTCGCGGGGCTGCGTCAGCTGCTCGACGTCGACACCGGGGCGGCCCCGTCGGACGCGCCGTCGAGCGACCCGGCCGGCTGACCGGCCTCGCCCGGTCCGTCCGATGGTCCGGACACCCGACTGACGACGACCGAACCGATCCGGTTGCGCCGACCGCCGGTGGAGTCCGCGACCAGCCGCAGGCCGTGGATCGTCGTCGTCGCACCCGGGATCGGAACGACGCCGAGTCCCTTGCTGAGCAGTCCGCCGACCGTGTCCACGTCCTCGTCGTCCAGCGGCATCCCCAGCAGCTCCCCGAGGTCGTCGACGCTCATCCGCGAGGGCACCCGCACCGCGCCGTCGGGCAACTGCTCCGGCGCGGCGACCGCCGTGTCGTACTCGTCGGTGATCTCCCCGACGATCTCTTCCAGCACGTCCTCGATGGTCACCAGTCCGGCGGTCCCGCCGTACTCGTCGACCACCACCGCCATGTGGGTACGCCGGGCCTGCATGTCCCGCAGCAGGTCGTCGGCCGGCTTGGAGTCCGGCACGAAGGCGGCGGGGCGCATGACCGCCGACACCGGCAGGTCCCGGGCTCCCGGGTCGTCGAACAGCCGGCCGGCGACGTCCTTGAGGTAGCTGATGCCGACGACGTCGTCGAATCCCTCGCCGAGCACCGGGATCCGGGAGAAGCCGCTGCGCAGCGCAACCGACTCGACCTCGCGCAGGGTGGCGCCGGCGTCGATGACGACGATGTCGGTCCGCGGGACCATCACCTCGCGGACGCTGGTGTCACCGAGGTCGAAGACGCGGTGGATCATCGCCCGCTCGTCGGACTCGATGGCCGCGTCCTCCTCGGCGAGGTCGACCAGCTCCCGCAGCCGCGCCTCGGTGGCGAACGGCCCGTGCCGGAAGCCCCGCCCCGGCGTGATCGCGTTGCCGAGCAGGATCAGCAGGCCCGGGACCGGTCCGAGCACCGCCTCCAACGCCTGCAGGGGGCGGGCGCCGGCGAGGGCGACGGCCTCGGCGTGCTGCACACCGAGGGTGCGGGGACCCACCCCGACCAGCGTGTACTGGATGACCGACATCGCCGCGGCGGCGACCAGCAGGGCCGGCCATACCGCGCCGAACGCGGAGCGCAACAACTCCACGAGCACGACGGTCGCGGTCGTCTCCGCCACGACGCCGACCAGGGTGGCCGTGGACAGGTACCGCGCGGGTTCGGCGGCAACCCGCAGCAGCCGGTCCGCGTGCCGGCGACCCTGCCGGAGCAGCGACTCCGCACGCAGGTGGCTGATCGTGGAGGTCGCCGCCTCGACCGCGGACAGCATCGCCCCGACCCCGACGAGGACGACGACGGCCGCGACGCCCCACCCGGTGCTCACGGCAGCAGGCGGTCGACAGCGCTCGGCGGCGCTGCCGGGCGCGCCAGCGGCGGCTGGCCGGCGCGGACGCCGGTCCACTCCGCGAGCAGCCGGGCCTGCAGGCCGAACATCGTCGTGTGGTCGTCCGGCTCGGCGTGGTCGAACCCGAGCAGGTGCAGGACCCCGTGCAGGGTGAGCAGGTCCAGCTCGTCGGCGAGGGAGTGCCCGGCCGTCCGGGCCTGGTCGGCGGCGACCTGCGGGCACAGCACGACGTCGCCGAGCAGCCCGGGCTGCGCCTCCTCCTCGTCCGAGCCGGGTCGCAGCTCGTCCATCTCGAAACTCAGCACGTCCGTCGGTCCGGGTTCACCCATCCAGCGCTCGTGCAGCACCGACATGGCGTCGGTGTCGACGAGCAGCACCGACAACTCGGCGGCGGCGTGCACCCGCAACCGGTCGAGTGCGAACCGGGCCAGGCGGGACAGCGCCTCGCCGTCGACCGGGACGGCCGACTCGTTGACGACGTCGATGCTCACCGTCGGGTCCGGCTCATGCGTCCTGCCGCGCGTCCCAGCGCTCGTAGGCGTCGACGATCCGCCCGACGAGCTTGTGCCGGACGACGTCCCCGGCGGTGAGCGTGGTGACGCCGACGTCCGGCACACCCTCGAGCACGCGGACCACGGTCTGCAGGCCGCTGGCGTTGCCCCGCGGCAGATCGACCTGGGTCACGTCACCGGTCACCACGATCCGGGAGTTGAACCCCAGCCGGGTCAGGAACATCTTCATCTGCTCCGGCGTCGTGTTCTGGGCCTCGTCCAAGATGATGAACGCGTCGTTGAGGGTGCGTCCGCGCATGTAGGCCAGCGGGGCGACCTCGATCACGCCGGACGTCATCAGCCGGGTGATCGCGTCCGGGTCGACCATGTCACGCAGCGCGTCGTACAGCGGCCGCAGGTAGGGGTCGATCTTCTCCGACAGCGTGCCCGGCAGGAATCCGAGACGCTCGCCGGCCTCGACTGCGGGGCGGGTGAGGATGATCCGGTTGACCTTCTTCGCCTGCAGGGCCTGGACCGCCTTCGCCACCGCGAGGTAGGTCTTCCCGGTCCCCGCGGGGCCGATGCCGAACGTCAGCGTGTTGCGGTCGATCGCGTCCACGTAGCGCTTCTGGTTCAGCGTCTTGGCGCGGATCGTCCGGCCGCGGTGGGAGACGACGTTCTGCGTCAGCACGTCGGCGGGGCTGGTCGAGGCGTCGTCGCGGATCATCTGCGCGCTGCGCTCGACGGCGTCGGGGGTCAGTCCCTGCCCGGTGCGGACGACGGTCACCAGCTGGTCGAACAGCCGCTCCACCAGGGCCACCTCCTCGGCGCGGCCGGTGACCGTCACCTGGTTGCCGCGGACGTGGATGTCGGCGGGGAACGAGGCCTCCACCACCCGGAGCAGCTCGTCCCGGCTACCGAGCAGGCTGACCATGTCGATGCTCGACGGGACGACGATCGTGGTCTGCGCACTGCCGCCGGAGGTGGATGCGGACCCGGCCGGGGCCGGGTTGGCGGACGCGCTGTCGGGCCGGAGGGAAGAAGTCGTCATAGGCGGTCCGTCGCGGACCTGACCGACCTTTCTGGCGGGAGTGTGGTCGCTGCCCCCCAGGCTAGCCGGGCGGCCACCCGAGGTCGCGGCCGCCGATGACGTGTCCGTGCACGTGCGGCACGGACTGGCCGGCGCGCGGACCGCTGTTGAACACCAGCCGCCACCCCTCGCCGTCGGCGGTGAGCCCCTCCCGCTCGGCGACCCGGGCGGCGAGCCGGTGCAGGTCGACCAGGGCGTCGGGGTCCTGTGCCGCCAGGGTCGCGACGTCCGGGTACGGCACGCGGGTCACCACCAGGACGTGCGTCGGAGCGGTCGGCGCGATGTCGCGCAGCGCCACCGCGTGCTCGGACTCCGCGACGACCTCGCCGGGGATCTCGCCGGCGATGATCCGCTGGAACAGGGTCGCGTCAGCCACCCGGAGAGTCTTGCCGCGAAGGGTGGCCGACGCGACCGGCCTCAGGTGGTGACACCGGCAGCGACGCAACCGTCAGAACGGAGGCGGATCGTGTTCGCGGACGATCGGCGGTTCTGATCCGGTCGACCGCTGCAGTCGACGCAGCCAGGCGGCCTCGTGACCGACGGATTCGGCGGACCGGTCCCGGACCACTCGGACGGCGCGACAGGCCGGGACCTCGGACCGCTCGTGCGCGGGCAGCGGCGGATCGGCGGTCCGGACCCGGTCCTCCGGTCGGAGGTCGGCGGGATGGGTGCTCGCCGAGCGGCCGTGCGGGGTGGCCCACGTCGTCGTCCCGTCGCGGTCGATCCGGACGGTCCAACCCGTGTGCTTCGCGGTGTGGCAGCCCCGGCACACCGGGTGGAGGTTGCCGACGCCGGTCGTGCCGCCGTCCTGCCAGGCGGTGGCGTGATCGAGGTCGGCGCCGGCCTGCGGGCAGCCCGGTCGGGTGCACCGACCGCCGAACCGGACCCGGACGTGCTCGGCGAGCGGTGCGGCTGCGGCGTACGCGGTCCGGCCTCGGTCGAGCACTACACCGGTCGCCGGGTCGGTCAGCACCCGCCGCCAGGTAGTCCCGGCCAGGTGGGCGATCCGACGCGCCTGGGACGGCCCGACCGGGCCGTACCCGCCAAGGTCACCTGGTGCGTCGGAGATCCCGAGCACCGTCTCGGCCGAGACGACAAGCTGGACCTCGGCACGACGCCGGGCGCCGCGCCGCCGGCCCGACGGCGCGCCGCCGCTCTCGTTCGCCCGGCGGCCGACGCCGGCGGCGTGCAGATCGTCCAGCACGGTGCGGGCGAGCCCGACGAGAGCGTCGGCTCGCCGTTGGTCCAACGTACGGACGTCCGGCCTGGACGCTCCGGGCGTCTCGGCTGGGGAGTCGACGGGTGTCCACCGTCCACCCGGTTCCGTATCGGCCAGCTCGTCGAGGCAGCGCCCGATGGTGAGCGCGTCTTCGGCGGCCACGCAGGCACCGAACCACGCCATCCCCGAATCGACCGGTCGCACCGTCACCCGGCGGTCCGCGACCGACTCGTCGTGGCGCGCGTCCGCGTGTGCCGGGTCGGCCGCGACAACCGCTCGCGTGAGCCGGGCCGCGAACCGGCTGGCGCACCGGCCGGCGGCCGCGTCCTCGGCGATCCGCCGGTCCACCTCCGCCCTCGCGGCCGCGGGCATCGGCACCACCGCGTCGGCGGTCCGACGCAGCTGCCACCAACGCAGCGAGCCGTCCGTCGCCGCCGAGACGGCAGCACTCACCCCGGCCAGCGCTCGGGCGGTGGCCAGCCGGTCTCGCGCGACGGACACCGAGCAGCGCAGCGTGGCCGCGACCTCGTGGGCCGTCGTCTCCTCCGCGGGTGGCAGCCGCACCGCAGCAGTCAGGCCGTTCCCGGGCCGATACGGCAGCGGCTCGACGACCGTCAGCGCCGCGAGCACCTTCGCCTGGGCCAGCGCGACGAGTGTCTGCGCGTGCTCGAGCGCGGCGACCGCATCGAGCAGCTCGACCGTGCGGACGGTCGGCGCCAGGTCGTCGGCCTGCCGGACGAGCGTGCCCAGACGGTCCAGCACCGCACCGACCGCAGTCGTCAGGTCGCCGGCCGGCAACTGCACACCCGTCGAGGCGGCCGACTTCCGCACAGGTGGAGCCACCGACTCGAACACGTGTTCGATTCTATCGCAGGCGCCCGACGGCGTCCAGGTGTACCGGCCATCAGATTGGTTCCAGGCGGCAATCGGGGGCAGGGCGCCGAGGGGCCAGACCGCTCAACGCAGGTAGCTGGCCCCGTTCAGGTCGAGGACCGACCCGGTCGCCCACTCGGCACCGGCCAGGTAGACCACCGCGTCGGCGACCTCGTCGGCCCGGGCGACCCGGTTCAGCGGCGACTGCGCGCGGATGGCGTCGCGCCGCTCGGCCGGGCCGGACTCCCAACGCGCCATCCCGGTGTCGACGAACCCGGGCGCCACCGCGGACACGGCGATGCCGACCGGGCCCAGCGCCAGCGCCATCGACTGCGTGAACGAGTTCAGCGCCGCCTTGCTGGCGCCGTAGGCCGGCATGTCCGGCTCGCCGCGGAAGGCCCCGCGGCTGGACACGTTGACGACCCGGGGCGCCGAGGACTCGCGCAGAAACGGGAGCGCGGCGTGGGTGAGGTTGACCGGGCCGAGCAGGTTCACCGCCAGCACCTGCTCCCAGGCCGCCGCCCACTCCTCGGGGTCGGTGGTCAGCGGCGGGTGGGCGATGCCCGCCCCGGCGTTGTTGACCAGCACGTCGATCCCGCCGAGCGCCGCGGCGGCGTCGGCGGCCAGTTTGCGGGCGCCGGCGGCGGTGGCGAGGTCCCCGGCCACCGCAGCGTGCCCGTCCCCGGGCAGGCCGGAGAGCACTGCTCCGGCGCGGTCGCGCGAGTCCGGCCGGTGCACCAGGGCGACCCGGTCCCCGAGAGCGGCGAAGGCGGTACAGATCGCCCGGCCGATCCCGCCGGCTCCCCCGGTCACGACGACCGACCGGCCGGCCGAGGCCGACCCCTCACCAGCGGACCCCTGACCGGCCGTCACCGGAAAGCGCCGCGGAGCCGGGAGAACAGCCCGTGGTGCCCTGGAGCGTTGATCTCGCCCTGCGGCGACTCCTCGTCCCGCAGCCGGGCCAGCTCGCGCAGCAGGTCCTCCTGGCGGTCGTCCAGCTTCGTCGGCACGGACACGTCGACGGCAATGACCAGGTTGCCGCGACCGGTGCTCTGCAGGTGCGGGACACCCAGGCCGTTGAGCACGATCTGCTGGCCCGGCTGGGTGCCCGGCCTCACCTCGAACTCCCGGCGCCCGTCGAAGGTGTCCACCCCGATCGTGGTGCCCAGCGCGGCCGCGGTCATCGGCAGGCGCAGCGTGCACATCAGCGTGTCGTCGCGGCGGCTGAACACCGGGTGCGGTGCGACGCTGATCTCGACGTAGAGGTCCCCGTTCGGGCCGCCGCCGGGGCCGGCCTCGCCCTGCTCCGTCAGCTGGATCCGGACGCCGTCGTCCACACCGGCCGGGACCCCCACCGACAACGTCCGCCGGGCGCGGACCCGGCCGTCGCCGGCACACTCCGGGCACGGCCGCGGGATGACCGTGCCGAAGCCGCCACAGTTCGGGCACGGCCGGGTGGTCATCACCTGGCCGAGGAAGCTGCGCTGGGTCTGGGAGATCTCACCGCGGCCCTTGCAGACGTCGCAGGTCTCCAGGTGCGTGCCCGGGGACGTGCCCTCGCCGTCGCAGGTGCCACACACCACGGCGGTGTCAACGGTCACGTCCCTCGTCGCCCCGTGCACGACGTCGTCGAGGTCGACCTGCACGCGCAGCAGCGCATCCTGCCCCCGCCGGGCGCGCGAACGCGGACCGCGACCGCCGCCGGCCGCCCCGCCCTGGCCGCCGAAGAACGCGTCCATGATGTCGGTGAAGTTGAACGCCTGGCCGGCGCCCCCACCACCGCCCTGCGGGCCGGCCGGGTCACCGCCGAGGTCGTACATCTCCCGCTTGCGCGGGTCCGAGAGCACCTCGTACGCACGGGTGACGTTCTTGAACCGGTCCTCGGTGGCGGCGCTCGGGTTGACGTCCGGGTGCAGCTCGCGGGCGAGCTTGCGGTACGCCTTCTTCACCTGGTCCGCGGAGGCCCCGCGGTCGACGCCGAGGACCTCGTAGTAGTCGACACTCATGTCAGACGGGAATCCCTGTCAGCTCAGTGGTCACGGTGCTTCGGTGGTCCCGGCGGCGTCGGCGGCGCGCGGGCAGGTCACGAGGAGTCGATGATCCGGCTGAGGTACCGGGCGATCGCGGCGACCGCACCCATCGCGCCGGGGTAGTCCATCCTCGTCGGCCCGACCACCCCGAGGCGAGCGATCGGTCGGTCGTCGGGCCCGTACCCGGTCGCGACCACCGACGTCCCGGACAGCCCTCGCGGGTTCTCCGCCCCGATGCGGACGGTCAGGGCGCCCGTGGTCCGCGCGCCCGTGGTCCGCGCGCCGGTGGCCAGCGCGCCGGTGGCCAGCGGGGAGGTGGCCAGCGGGGAGGTGGCCTCCTCCAGCAGGCGCAGCAGGACGACGTGCTCCTCCAGCGCCTCCAGGACGGGGGCGACAGCGGTCGGGAAGTCCTGGGCGAAGACCGACAGGTTCGCGGTGCCGGCGACCGCCAGTCGCTCCTCCGAGCGGGCGACGAGGGTCTCGATGAGGGTCGCGACCACGGCGTCCACCATCGGCCGATGCTCGTCGGGGAACGCGTCCTCCACCACCTCGACCGTCGAGGTCGCATCGGTGAGCCGCTTGCCGACGACGGCGGCGTTCAGTGCCTCGCGCAGCCGGCCGACGAGCTCCTCGGACAGGCCTTCGGGCACGTCCACTACCCGCTGCTCGACGCGACCGGCGCTGGTGATCAGCACCAGCAGCATCCGGCCCGGCGCGATCGACACCAGCTCGACGTGCTGGACGGTGGACCGGGTGAGCGAGGGGTACTGGACCACCGCCACCTGGCGGGTCAGCTGCGCGAGCAGCCGCACCGTCCGCCGGACGAGGTCGTCCAGGTCCAGCGCGCCGTCCATGAACCGGTCGATCGCCCGCCGCTCGGCCGGGGACAGCGGCTTGATCTCGCTGAGCCGGTCGACGAACAGCCGGTAGCCCTTGTCGGTGGGGATCCGCCCGGCGGAGGTGTGCGGGGCGGTGATGTACCCGTCCTCCTCCAGCACCGCCATGTCGTTGCGGATCGTCGCCGGGCTGACGTCCAGGCCGTGCCGCTCGACGAGCGCCTTGGAACCGACCGGGTCCCGGGTGGCGACGTAGTCCTCCACGACGGCACGGAGCACCGCGAGCTTGCGGTCGTCCAGCATGGCGGTCCCCCTCCCCGGCGTCGGCAGTCGCAACCGGTATTAGCAGTCACCGTTTGCGAGTGCCAGTCTAGGTGCGCGTCGCAGCCCCGCCCCGGGCACCGGGACCTCTAGCGTCGCCGGCATGCCGACCGAGCGCTACCCCACCGACGTGCTGGCCGGCGGCCCGCCGCGACGCACCCGCGCGTCGAGCAGGCCGCTGCCCGCGGTCCGCGGCGAGGTCGTCGAGGAGGTGTCCACCGGCTGGTGCGGGGCGGTGGTGGACGTAGAGCTGATCGGCGGCATGCGGGTGGTCGTGCTGGAGGACCGCCACGGCCGGCGTCGGTCGTTCCCGCTAGGCCCCGGGTACCTGGTCGACGGCGAGCCCGTGGCGCTGACCCGCCCGGTCCCTGCCGCCGCGCCGGCCCGCACGGCCAGCGGGTCGGTCGCGGTCGCCGGGTCCCGTGCCCGGGTCGCCCGGGCCGCCCGGATCTGGGTCGAGGGCCGGCACGACGCGGAACTGGTCGAACGGGTCTGGGGTGAGGACCTGCGCATCGAGGGCGTCGTGGTGGAGATGCTCGACGGCGTCGACGACCTCGCCGCCGCGGTCCGGGAGTTCGCCCCAGGTCCGGGGTGTCGGCTGGGTGTGCTGGTCGACCACCTGGTCACCGGCTCGAAGGAGGCCCGGGTGGCCGCCGAGGTCGCGCGACTGCCGGTCGCCCGCCACGTCGCCGTCGTCGGTCACCCGTTCGTCGACATCTGGGCCGCGGTGAAGCCCGCCGCGGTCGGCATCGACGACTGGCCGGTGGTGCCGCGGGGCGTGCCGTGGAAGGAGGGCGTCATCGCAGCGCTGGGCTGGCATTGCCCGCCCTGGCAGGCCTGGCAGCGAATTCTGGCGTCGGTGGACAGCTGGACCGACCTGGAGCCCGCACTGCTCGGCCGGGTGGAGGAACTCGTCGACTTCGTGACCGCCGACTGACGTGCGCGGGTCCGCGGGCGGCGCTGGCGTCCCGGTGCTGGCCGTGACCGGCGGGGACGTCGCCGGCTCGGCGGCTGTGGGCCGAGCTCAGCCTGGCGCGCTCTCCCCGACGAGCCCGTCGACCGACTCGCGCAGGACGTCGGCGTGGCCGGTGTGGCGCGCGTACTCCTCGATCATGTCGCCGACCACCCGCCGCATGTTCGGTGTCCGCCCGTCGGGCCAGGTGAACCGGGCCGGCTGGTCCAGCCCGCCCTCGGTCAGCGCCTCGGCTACCAGCCGGCGTGACCGAGCGACGGCGGCCTCCCACAGGGCGTAGAGCTGATCCGGGGAGTCCTGCGCCGCCGACGTCCACTCCCAGTCGGGGTCGCTGTCCCAATCCACCGAGCCCCACGGCTCGCCCAGCGGTTCGCCGCGCAGCTTCGCGCCGAACCAGTCGGCCTCCACCAGCGCCAGGTGCTTGACCAGGCCGCCCAGCGTCATCGTCGAGGTGGCGTTGGTCGCGCGCAGGCCCGCTGCGTCCAGGCCACCGGTCTTCCAGGCGAAGGTGCGCCGGTTGCGTTCCAGGATGCCGAGCAGCGTGGCGGCCTCGTCGCCGTCGGCGGGCGTCTCACGCACGACCTCGGTGTCGGTCATGCGCGGACGATACGACGCACCGCCTCGTACGGCCCAGCCGTCGGCGTCCGCCTCGTCGGCCCTCGTATCCTCCCCGCGTGACGCTGCTGGTGGTCGGGATCCTGGGCCGCGGACTGGTCGACGTGGACACGCCGATCACGGCGGCGGACGACCTCGGGCTCACCCGCGGCGACGGCTGCTTCGAGGGGATCCGGCTCAGCCGGGCCGGGGCCGAGGTCCGAGTCGACAAGCTCGACCTGCACCTGGCCCGGATGGCGCGGTCGGCGGCGTCACTGGAGATCGCCTTCGACGAGCCCGCCTGGCGGTTGCTGGTCGACGAGGCGGCGCACGCCTGGAGCTCGCGCTTCCCGACGGACACCGAGTCCGCGTTGAAGCTGGTGTTGACCCGTGGCCGGCCCGACGAGCCCGGCACGCCGACCGGGTTCCTGACCGCGAGCCCGCTGGGCCCGGCCATCGCCCGACAGCGCCGGGACGGCGTCGCGGTCGTCATCCTCGACCGGGGCACGGCCGCCGATGCGTTCGCCGCCGGCCCGTGGCTGCTGGGCGGGGTGAAGACGCTGTCCTACGTGGTCAACATGGCAGCGCAGCGCGAGGCGGCTCGTCGCGGCGCCGAGGAGGCGTTCTTCGTCTCCAGCGACGGCTGGCTGCTGGAGTCCCCGATGTCGTCGATCGTGTGGTCCGTCGACGGCACGTTGCACACGGTCGCGCCCGGGCCGAACGGCATCCTCGGCAGCACGACGCTGGAGCTGCTCGCCGCCCGCGCCGCCGACGCCGGCCGACCGGTGGTGTCGGGCGCGGGACGGGCCGCCGACCTGCTGGCCGCCGACGTCGTGCTGTCGGTCAGCAGCGTCCGTGGGCCGGTCCGGGTGACCTCACTCGACGGCCGCCCGCTCTCGTCGGCCGCGGACGCCGACGAGGTGCTCGCCGCTGTGCGCGAGCTGACCGGGTTCCCGACGGCCGTGGACGCCGTCCCGGCCTGAGGCCGGGCCTGGGCGCGGGCCCGTCAGGACGCGATCTGCTGGCGGATGGCCTTGAGCGCCCGGGTACTGAACAGCACGAACCGGACCAGCTCGACCGAGCTCGGCGGGGCGGCGCGGACGGCCTCGACGGCGATCCGCGCGACCTCCGCGCCGTCCCAGCCGTAGGCACCGGCGCCGACCGCGGGGAACGCGACGCTGGTCGCACCGAGCCCGGCCGCCACCGCCAGGCTGCGGGTGAAGCAGCTGGCCAGCTGGGCCGGGTCCGTCTGGCCGGCGTGTCGGTTCGGTCCGACCGTGTGCACGACCCACTTCGCGGGCAGGTCGCCCGCGCCGGTGGCCACCGCGTCCCCGACCGGCAGCCCGTCGGGCAGCGACGTTGCCCGCAGCTGCCGGCACTCGGCCAACAGGCCCGGCCCGGCCGCCCGGTGGATCGCCGCATCCACCCCGCCCCCGCCGAGCAGTTCGGAGTTGGCCGCGTTGACGATGACGTCGACCTCGGCGTGGGTGATGTCGCCGCTGACTGCCTCGATACGCATAGGGCCATCCTCCCGCGGTCACCTGCCCGCCACGCCATCGGGCCGGGCCGCCCACGTGCCGAGGCTCAGGCGGTGAGCAGGTCGGTGACCAGGCCGTCGGCGAGCAGGCGGCCACGCAGCGTCGGCACCAGGCGCGCGTCGGCCCACGAATGCCCGTCGAGCAGGCCCTCGTCGACCGCGCGGCCGGCCACCGCGCGCTCCGCGGGGTTTAGCGTGCTCGCCGGCAACCCGTCGACCAGCCGCAGCTGGAGGAGCACCTGCTCGGCGTGCCGCGCCTCGTCGTCGAGGACCTCCCGCGCCTGCGCCGGGGTGCGCGCGGCGGCCAGCTCGCGCGCCCACGCGGCGGGGTGCTTGCGGTTCCACCACCGGACGCCGCCGACGTGGCTGTGCGCGCCCGGGCCCACGCCCCACCAGTCGCCGCCGGTCCAGTAGAGGAGGTTGTGCCGGCACCGGTCGGCGACTGTGCGGGCCCAGTTGGACACCTCGTACCAGCCGAACCCGGCGGCGGACAGCGTGGCGTCGACGAGCTCGTACCGGTCGGCGAGCACGTCGTCGTCGGGCATCGGCAGCTCGCCCCGGCGGACCCGCGCGGCCAGCCGGGTCCCGGGCTCGACAATCAGGGCGTAGGCCGAGACGTGGTCCGCCCCACATGCAACCGCCGCCGCGAGCGCGTCCGCCAGGTCCGCCTCGGTCTCCCCCGGCGTGCCGTAGATCAGGTCGACGCTGACCGAGGCGAAACCCGCCGCGTGCGCCTCGCGGACCGCGGCCGCCGCCCGGCCCGGGGTGTGCCGGCGGTCCAGGGTGGCGAGCACGTGCGGGGCGGTGGCCTGCATGCCGAGGCTCAGCCGGGTGAACCCGGCCGCACGCAGCCCGTCGAGCACGGCGGGGGTGATGGTCTCGGGGTTGGCCTCGGTGGTGACCTCCGCGTCCGGGGCGAGCCCGAACCGGTCGCGCACCCCGGTGACGAGGCGGCCGAGCTCCGCCGGCGGCAGCAGGGTCGGGGTCCCGCCGCCCACGAACACCGTCGACGCGGCAGCCGGGGCACCGCCCCCGGCCCGGAGTACCCGGTCCGCGAGGTCCAGCTCGGCCAGTGCCGCGTCCGCCCAGGTGGCGCGGGCGGCGCCCGGCGGGGCGTCCGGGCCGCCGAGCTCGGCGGCGGTGTAGGTGTTGAAGTCGCAGTAGCCGCAGCGCGTCGTGCAGTACGGGACGTGGGCGTACACGCCGAACGGCCGCGTCCCGAGCCCGGCCAGCGCGGACGCCGGGAGCGCGCCGTCGGGCGGGACCGGGTCGCCGTCGGGCAGAGTCGAGGGCACGGGGTCGCGGGTTTTCGGGGTCTCGGGAGTTCGGCGTCGGGGGCGGCTGGGGTCAGCCGGTGAACTTGGCGTCGTCGGGCAGCTTCAGCTCGTCCCGCGGCAGCTCCTCGACGTTGACGTCGCGGAAGGTCAGGACCTTGACGTTCTTCACGAACCGGGCCTGGCGGTACATGTCCCACACCCAGGCGTCGCTCATGGTGACCTCGAAGAACGTCTCGGCGCCGTCGGACTTCACGTCCAGGTGCACGTCGTTGGTCAGGTAGAAGCGACGGTCGGTCTCGACCACGTACTTGAACAGCTGCACCACGTCGCGGTACTCGCGGTAGAGCTGCAGCTCCATCTCGGTCTCGTAGTCCTCGAGGTCCTCCGCACTCACGGGTCCATCATCCCCCCGGCCGGCGCCCCGGCAGTCGAGGGACTGTGCTCGGCGCCCCGGACCAGAACGCTCCTGTCCGCGCTGCGGACGTTGACACCCCTGTCCGCGCTGCGGACGTTCACACCCTTGTCCGCGCTGCGGACGTTCACACCCTTGTCCGCGCTGCGGACGTTGACGAACCGTCGGCGGTGCTCCGGGCACGGGCCGTGCCGGTCCAGGGCGTCCTGGTGGTCGGCGGTGCAGTAGCCCTTGTGGACACCGAAGCCGTACTCCGGATGCCGGGAGTGCAGCGCGGTCATGTACCGGTCCCGGGTGACCTTGGCGATCACCGATGCGGCGGCGATGCACGCCGCGACCCGGTCGCCCTTCCAGACGGCGAGGTTCGGCGTGCCGGTGCCGTCCACCGGGAAGCCGTCGGACAGCACGAATGCCGGGGTCGTCGACAGCCGGGCGAGCGCACGGCGCAGGGCGGTGATGTCGGCAACGTGCATCCCGAGCCGGTCGCACTCGGGAGCGGGGACGAGCACCGCGGACCAGGACAGCGCCCGGGCCACCACCCGGTCATAGACCCGGTCACGGGCGGCGGCGGTCAGCAGCTTGGAGTCGGCGAGCTCGGCGATGCGACCGCGGGCGCCGTCGGGGAGGACCACGGCGGCGGCGACCAGCGGCCCGGCGCACGCCCCCCGCCCCGCCTCGTCGACCCCGGCCACCGGGGCAAGTCCCGCGCGACGCAGCGCCGACTCGTACCCCCACAGCCCCGCGTCGCGGCGCACCGCCCGGATCTCACCGACACCACTGCCGAGACCGGCCCCGGCCGCCGTCACCTCGAGCAGGCCGAGGCGCCCGGCGCGGCCGGCTGCGCGGCCGCATCGCGGGAGGCAGCACTCGGCGCCGGCACGGTCTGGAAGGTGGACGGCACGCCGAGCCCGCCGATGCGGTCAACCGGCCAGACCCGGGCCACGGCCCGGCCGGTGACGAGACCGAGCGGCACCATGCCGCCGTTGCGGTCCGCGGCGTGGTAGCGGCTGTCCCCGGAGTTGCTCCGGTTGTCACCGAGGACGAACACCGACCCGGCCGGGACGGTGACGTCGAAGGTGCAGTCGGTGGGGTTGACGCCCGGCTTGAGGTAGTCCGATTCCGCGAGGACCTGCCCATTGACCCGGACCCTGCTCTGCGCGTCGGACTGCACCCGGTCCCCGGCCACCCCGACGACCCGCTTGATCAGGTGGCCCTGCGCGTCGTTGGGCACCAGCCCGACGAACTGCAGGCCGCGGCGCACCGCCCCGCCCGCACCGGTCGGCGTCTGCGCGACCGGCTCGGCGAGCAACCAGTTGTCCGGGTCGGAGAAGACCACGACCTCGCCACGGTCGACGCCGCCGATCCGGGTGGTCAGCTTGCTGACGACGACCCGGTCGTTGATGTCGAGGGTGTCCTCCATCGAACCGGACGGGATGACGAATGCCTGGACCACGAATGCCCGCAACAGGCTCGCCAGCACCAGCGCCACCACCAGGACGACGACCGCCTCACGCAGCAGGCCCCCGACGGTCGTCGGTGCCGACCTGCGCCTGCGGGCCGGCGAATGGCGGTCCGAGCTGTGCGCCGCTCGGGGACGGGTCCGACCGGTGTCGACCACGACCGGTCACCGTCCTCGCATCAGCACTGCGCGTGTCCCTCGCGCTCGGGCGACCCCGCGCCCGCCGACAGTAGCGCCGCCGACCATGGTCATGCCGGCGGTGGTCAGACCGGCTTGGGGGTGCGGCGCTCCTTGATCTTGGCCTTCTTGCCGCGCAGGTCCCGCAGGTAGTACAGCTTCGCGCGGCGGACGTCGCCGCGCACCGCGACCTCGATCTTCTCCACGATGGGGGTGTGCACCGGGAAGGTGCGCTCGACGCCGACGCCGAAGCTGACCTTGCGGACCGTGAACGTCTCGCGCAGGCCGCCGTTCTGCCGGCGGATGACCGCTCCCTGGAACACCTGGATCCGGGACCGGTTGCCCTCCACCACCCGCACGTGCACCTTCACGGTGTCGCCGGGACGGAAGTCGGGGATGTCGGTGCGCAGCGAGGCGGCGTCGAGGTCGTCGAGCAGGTTCACGGGGTCTCCTTCCGGGCGCCACAGGACGGCCGGGGACGGTGCACGGATGGTGGATGTGCGGTCCGAGCGGAACGGCTGACCCCTGTGGCAGTCGGCTGTCGTCCCAGTCGGTGGACCGACCGCCAAGTGTCGCACAGCGCACCGGCATCGAGACCGGCGCCGAATCAGCGTCGGGTCAGCTGCCCATCGACACCGACGGACCACCCGAGCCGGCCGAGCGTGGCCAGGTCGGTAGCGGGCAGCGTCGCCGGGTCCAGTGCCGCGAGCAGGTCCGGGCGCCGCGCCGCCGTGCGGGTCAGGGACTGCTCGCGCCGCCAGGTCGCGATCGCCGCGTGGTGGCCGGTCAGCAGCTGTTCCGGTACGTCCAGCCCGCGCCAGCTGGCGGGGCGGGTGTAGAGCGGGTACTCCAGGACCGGGTCGGTCACCGCGTGCGACTCCTCGGTGAGCGACTCGGGGTTGCCGAGGACGCCGGGCAGCAGCCGCGCTGTCGCCTCGATCACCACCAGCGCCGCGGCTTCGCCACCGGCGAGCACGACGTCGCCGACGCTGACCTCTACGACCGGCATCCGGCGCGCCGCGTCGTCCAGCACCCGCGCGTCGATGCCTTCGTACCGCCCGCAGGCGATCACCAGGTGCCCGCGGCCGGCCAGGTCGGTCGCGACCGGCTGGGTGAACGGGACCCCCGCCGGTGAGGGGACGACCAGGGTGGCCGTGCTGCCGGCCGGGACCAGGTCGTCCAGCGCGGCGCCCCACGGCTCCGGGCGCATCACCATCCCCGCACCGCCGCCGTACGGGGTGTCGTCGACGCTGCGGTGCCGGTCGGTCGTCCAGTCGCGCAGGTCGTGGACCGCGACGCTGAGGATGCCGGCCTCGCGCGCCCGGCCCACCAGCGACAACCCCAGCGGCGCCAGGTAGTCGGGGAACACCGTGAGGACGTCGACGCGCAGCAGCTGCCCGTCGGTCACGCGGTGGCTTCCGGTGCTGCGCCCGGTGCCCCGCCCGGTAGCTGGGGGAACAGCCCCCCCGGCGGGTCGAGGGTGATCCGCCGGCCGGGGACGTCGACGGCGGTGGCGATCGCGGCGACGAACGGCACCAGCACGTCGTCCCCGCCCCCGGCCGGTGCGACCACCAACAGGTCCTGCGCGCCGTGGTGGAGCACGTCGGTCACGGACCCCAGCACTGCCCCGGCCGTGTCCACGGCAGCCGCGCCGACGAGCTGGTGGTCGAAGAACTCCGCCGGGTCGTCCGTGCTCTCGTCCGGCACGGCATCGGCGACCAGCGTGGCACCGGCGAGCGCCTCGGCCGCGGTCCGGTCCGGCACCCCGGCGAACCGGACCAGCAGCCGCTCGCCGTGGGGACGCGCTGCGACAACTGTCAGGCTCCGGGTGCCTCCGGCGGGCAACCGGGCCACCAGGGCGGCATCGACGCCGAAGCGCAGCGCCGGCTCGTCGGTCAGGACGGTCACGGACAGCTCACCGGCGACCCCGTGGGCGCGGCCGGCGCGGCCGACGACGACCTGGACCGAGTCGGGCACGTCAGCTGTCGGGGAACTCGACACGGATGGTCCGGCCCCGGGCCAGCGCGGTGACCACCGTCCGCAGCGCACGCGCGTTCCGGCCGCCGCGGCCGATCACCTTGCCCATGTCGTCGGGATTCACGTGGACGGAGAGGATCCGGCCGCGTCGCTGTGTCCGGTCGGTGACCTCGACATCGTCCGGACTGTCGACGATGCCCCGGACGAGGTGTTCCAACGCCTCGGCGAGCACGAGGTCAGCTGTTGTGCGCGGTGCCGGAGGTCGGCGCCGAGTCCGCCGCGACGCCGGCCTCGGGCAGCTCGCCGCCGCCGGCGGTCGGGTCCTCGGCGACGGCCTCGACCTTGGCGGACTCGGTCGGGTTCGGGTCGACCGCCTCGCCCTGGGTGGACTCGCTGGTGTCGGCGACGGTGCTGGCGGCATCGGTCGCGGTGGCCGTGCCGGCGGCGTCGGTCGCGGTGGCCGTGCCGGCGGTGTCGGTGTTCGTGCCCCCCCGCGGCTTGCGCGCGGTGGTGGCAGCCGCACCCGCGGTGCTGGAGTGGGCGGCCGCCACGGCTGCGGCGAACCGGTCCTCGCGGGACTCCTTGGCGGCGGCGTACCGCAGCGTGCCCTCGGCGCCGGGCAGGCCCCTGTACTTCTGCCAGTCACCGGTGACCTTCAGGATCGCCAGCACCGGCTCGGTCGGCTGCGCCCCGACGCCCAACCAGTACTGCACCCGCTCGGAGTCGACCTGGATCAGGCTGGGCTCGGCCTTGGGCTGGTAGAGGCCCAGCTCCTCGATCGCCCGGCCGTCCCGCTTGGAGCGGGCATCGGCCACGATGATCCGGTACTGCGGGGTGCGGATCTTACCGAGCCGCTTGAGCTTGATCTTGGCTGCCACGTGCGGGGTCTCCTCGACATCAGGGGGGCCGTGGGCAGGGCGCGGTGTCAGCCGCACGCCGCCGGTCGGCCGGTGCCCGCTGGGCACTCGTCGTCCGGCGTCCGGGTCCCGGGTGGTCCGCCGCGGTTTGCCGCGACGGTCAGCCCGCGATTCTGCCAGACGCACCGGACCCGGCGACCGGCTCGGCCACGACCCCGCCCCGCAGCACGACTCGGCCCCGCAGCACGACGGCGGACGGGTGCTGCAGCACGGCGGGGTCCGCGCGCGGGTCGGCCGGGTACACGACGAGGTCGGCGCTGCTGCCCGGGCTCACGCCGTCGTCCCGGCCGAGCCACGCCCGTGCCCGCCACGACGCGGCGGCCAGCGCCGCCGTCCCGCCCATCCCGGCGGCCGCCAGCATCGCGACCTCGGTGGGCAGCAGGCCGTGCCCGTTGGTACCGCCGGCGTCGGTGCCGCCGAAGATCGCGACGCCGGCCTCGTGTGCGCGCCGGACGAGGTCGTCGGCGCGGGCGTGCAGCGCGCGCAGGTGCGCGGCCCAGCGGGGGAACCTGGCCTCGCCCTGGGCGGCGAAGAGCGGGAAGTTCGCGATCTGCACCCGCGTCGGGACCAGCGCGATCCCCCGCTCGGCGACGGTCGCCAGCTCGTCGTCGGACAGGCCGATGCCGTGCTCGATCCCGTCCACGCCTGCCGCCAGCACCCCCGGCATCGCGTCCTCGCCGAACACGTGCACGGTCAGCCGGGCCCCTGCCGCGTGCGCGGCCTGCACGGCGGCGCGCAACGTCTCGTCCGGCCAGCACGGCGCGAGGTCGCCGAGGTCCCGGTCGATCCAGTCGGCTACGACCTTGACCCAGCCGTCCCCGGCCACGGCCTGGCGGGTCACCTCGGTGACCAGGTCGGCGGGTTCCACCTCGGCGGCGAAGCCCCGGTAGTAGCGGCGGGTGCGCGCGATGTGATGACCGGCCCGCACCAGCCGCGGGAGGTCCGGCTCGGCATCGACCCACCGGGTGTCCGCCGGCGACCCGGCGTCGCGCAGGAGCAGTGCTCCGGCATCACGGTCGGCTGTCGCCTGCTCCCGGGTCCGGTCCCGGTCGACGGCGCCGGCCGGTCCCAGGCCCACGTGGCAGTGCGCGTCCACCAGCCCGGGGACCAGCCACCCGGTGAGTACGGCGACATCGTCGGCCGGCGCCGGCGAGCTGGTGCTGGCGACGACGAGGCCGTCGGCGACCTCGAGCGTGCGGTGCTCTCCGGACGGCAGCAGCGGGCCGACCAGCCGGAGCCGGCCCCCGGTGCTCACCCGCCGCGGTTGGCGCGGATCAGCTCCTGCAGGTCGGCCGGCAGGTCCGCGGGACCGACCCCGGATGCACCACCGCCGAACGCCCCACCGCCCACCGGCGCGGAGGATGTCCCGGGCGCCTCGGCCACGGGCTCGAGCTCGACCCCCTGGCCGGCCCGCTTGGCCGGGTTGCCGCTGCGGCCGCTCCTGCCGCCCGCCTTGCCCTTCTTCTTCGCCGGCTGGCGGCGCCCACCCCCGCCGGCCGTCCCGGGCAGCCCCGGCATCCCGGGCAGGGCACCGGCCCCGGGCGCGAGTCCCCGGCCGGCCGTCCCGCCACCGGGGCCGTGCGGGCCGTTACCGCCCATCATCTGGTTCAGCGCGGCCATGCCCTTCTTGCCGGACAGCTGCTTCATCATCTTCCGCGCCTGCAGGAACCGCTCCACCAGACCGCTGACGTCGGTGACGGTCGTGCCGGACCCGCGGGCGATGCGCAGTCGCCGGGACCCGTCGATCACCTGGGGGCGACCTCGCTCCAGCGGGGTCATCGAGCGGATCACCGCCTCCACCCGGTTCAGTTCCCGGTCGTCGATCGCATCCAGCTGGTCGCGCATCTGACCCATGCCGGGCAGCATCGAGAACACCTTGCCCAGCGGGCCCATCTTGCGGACCGCCTGCATCTGCGAGAGGAAGTCCTCCAGTGTCAGGCCACCGTCGGCACCGCCCAGCTTGCCGGCGAGAGCAGCCGTCTCGTCCGCGTCGAACGCCTGCTCGGCCTTCTCGATCAGGGTGAGCATGTCGCCCATGTCGAGGATGCGCCCGGCCATCCGGTCGGGGTGGAAGACGTCGAAGTCCTCCAGCTTCTCCCCGGAGCTGGCGAACATGATCGGCCGGCCGGTGACCTCGCTGACCGAGAGCGCCGCTCCACCACGGGCGTCACCGTCGAGCTTGGTGAGCACGACGCCGTCGAAGCCGACACCGTCCAGGAACGCCTTGGCGGTGGTCACGGCGTCCTGGCCGATCATCGCGTCCAGGACGAACAGGATCTCGTCCGGCTGCACGGCATCGCGGATGCCGGCGGCCTGGGCCATCAGGTCCGCGTCGACCCCGAGCCGGCCGGCGGTGTCCACGATGACGACGTCGTGCTGGCGGGCGCGCGCCTGGGCCACCCCGTCGCGGGCCACCCGGACCGGGTCGCCGTAGGAGCGGGTTCCCGAGGGGTCACTGTCCAGGCCGGCGGCGCCGTCGTTGCCACGCTCGGGCGCGTAGACGGGGACCCCGGCGCGGTCGCCGACGATCTGCAGCTGTTGGACGGCGTTGGGCCGCTGCAGGTCACAGGCCACCAGCAGGGGGGTGTGCCCCTGAGCCTTCAACCAACGGCCGAGCTTGCCGGCCAGCGTCGTCTTGCCCGACCCCTGAAGCCCGGCGAGCAGGAAGACCGTCGGGGGGGTCTTCGCGTACCGCAGCCGGCGCGTCTGACCGCCGAGGATCGTGACGAGCTCCTCGTCGACGATCTTGACGATCTGCTGGGCCGGGTTGAGCGCGGTCGAGACGGCCTCGCTGCGGGCGCGCTCCTTGACGCGCGCGATGAACCCGCGGACCACCGGCAGCGCGACGTCGGCCTCGAGCAGGGCGATCCGGATCTCCCGGGCGGTGGCGTCGATGTCGGCCTCGGTCAGCCGGCCCTTGCCGCGCAGGTTGCGGAAGCTGGCCGACAGCCGATCGGAGAGGGTGGCGAACACGCAGGGACCTTCTCACTGGACGACGGGCGCAGGCTCACTGGACGGGCGCGAGCTCACTGGACGGGCGCGGTCAGGCGAAGTCGCCAGCGTAGCCAGGGCCGGCGCACGTGGTCCGGGCCGGTGCAGGGTCAGCCGACGGCGGTCGCGACGGCGGCGCGGACGGCCTCGGCACGGTCCGGCAGCAGAGCGCCACCGTCCACCCCCAGCAGGTAGAAGACGTCGACGACCTCACCGCCCAGGGTGGACACGTGCGCGGACCGCACCACCGCGCCCGAACCGGTCAGCGCGGAGCAGACGGTGAACAGCAGGCCCGGCCGGTCCGCGGCCCGGACCTGCAGGACGGTCGCGGTCGCCGACGCATCGGCCAGCAGTGCCACCTCGGCCCCGGCGGGCGGCGCGGCGGACCGCGGCGAACTGCGCGCGTCCGCCACGGGTGCCGCGTCGGTGGGTGCCCGCCCGGCCAGGTCACGAGCCGCCAGCCGGGCGGCCACGTCGAGGTTCCCGGCGAGCGCCCGGGTGAACATCGTGCGCAGCCGCGGTTCGTCGGGCCGCTCCTCGGCGGAGCGGGTGAGCACCCAGTCCACGATCGCGGTGCCGTCGGCGGAGGCGACCGCGGCGCCACGGACGACGAGCCGGTCCAGGCTCAGCACGCCGGCCAGCGCCGCGAGCAGGCCCGGCCGGTCGGCGGAGACGGTGGTCAACGTGTGGGCGTCACCGTCGGAGGGACCGACGAGGACCACCGGGCCGGCCGGGTCGGACCCGGTCGGCGGCGAAACGCCGAGGGCCCGCAGCCGGGCGGGCACGTCGGCGGTCGCCGGCTCCGGCGGCGGGGACCCGGCCAGCTCGGCGCGGGCCCGCTCGGTCAGCCGCTGGACCAGCTGCGCCCGCCACGGGCTCCAGGCCGCCGGCCCGGTCGCGCGGGCGTCGGCCTCGGTCAGCGCGGCCAGCAGGTCCAGGGTCGCGGCATCGGGCAGCAGCCGCGCGACGGCCGCGGCGGTGGCGGGATCCTCGACGTCACGGGTCGTGGCCAGCTCGGGCAGCAGCAGGTGCCGGCGCACCAGCAGGGCGACGGTCCCCGCGTCGGCGGCGTCGAAGCCGAGTTCCGACGCGGTCCGGCGGGCCAGCGGTTCCCCGGCCGCGCCGTGGTCCCCGCGGGCGCCGTGGTCCCCGCGCGTGCCGTGATCCCCGCGCGTGCCCTGGTCGGCGACCGCGCCCTTGCCGATGTCGTGCAGCAGGGCGGCGACGAGCAGCAGGTCCGGGCGGTCGACCCGGCGCAGCAGGCGGGCGGCCTCGACAACCGTGCCGATGCTGTGGCGGTCCACGGTCCACCGGTGCACCGGCGAGCTCGACGGCAGGCAGCGGATCTCCGACCACACCGGGAACATCCGGTCCAGCACGCCCGCCTCGTCGAAGACCTCCCACACCCCGACCAGGCCGGGGCCCGCACCGAGGGCGTCCACCAGCTGACCGCGGTGCGCGTCCGGCCAGGGGGCGGCCGGGATGGCAGCGGACCGGGCCAGCCGGTCCGCCGTCGCCGGGGCGACCGGCTGACCGGTCCGCGCGGCCACTGCCGCGACCCGCAGGGCCAGACCCGGGTCGGCGGCCGGATCGGCATCGACCGTCAGGACGACCTCCCCGTCGTGGGCCGCGACCCCGTCGGCCAGCGGCACCAGCACCGGGCCGGGCCGGGCCCGACGGCGCCGGTCGGTGCCGGGCGGCCCACCGACGGGACCGGTGAGCAGCGTGTCGACCCGTCGCCAGACCACGTCGGAGACCAGGGAGACGGCCCGGGCGGCGCTCGACACGGCGCGGAGCAGCTCGGTGCGCCCGGCCATGCCGAGGGCGGCGGCGACGTCGGGCTGGTCGTCCAGGCCCAGCCGGTCCCCGGTGCGCCCGGTCACCGCGTGTAGCGCGTCGCGGACGTCGAGCAGTACCGAACGTGCTGCGTCGACCCGCCGGTGCGGGACGTCGACAAGCCAGCTCGCCACCAGGGCATCCAGGACCACCAGGTCGCGCAGCCCACCGCGCGCCTGCTTCAGGTCACCGGACTGCGCGTGCGCGAGCTCACCGAACCGGTCTGCCCGACCGCGGACCGACCCGTGCAGGTCCGGCAGCCGCCGGCGCGCCGACCCGCGCCAGTCGGCCAGCACCGACGTGCGCAGTTCCGTGGTCAGGGCCTGGTCCCCGGCGAGGTGACGGCCGTCGAGCAGCCCGAGGGCGGTCCGCAGGTCCGACGCCGCCGCGGTGCGCGCCTCGCCGACGGTGCGCACCGCGTGGTCCAGCCGGACCCCGTCGTCCCACAGCGGGTACCACAGGCGTTCGGCCACCCCCGCCACGGCCAGCTCCCGTCCGGCCTGGAATATCCGGCGGTCGGAGTGCACCAGGACCACGTCCAGGTCGCTGGCCGGGGCGAGCTCGCGCCGGCCGTACCCGCCGACCGCCACCAGTGCGAACCCGGACGGGGAGCCGAAGCTGTGGCCCACCCCGGCCAGCGCGGCTCCGAACAGGCTCGCCAGCCGGATGTCGGCGCCGTCGCTGCGGGAACGTCGACGGTCCGGGCCGACCTGGTCGGCCCACCTGGCCACCGCGGCCGACCGGGCGGAGTCCGCCGCTGTCACGGGGGACCTCAGACGGCGTCCGGGCCGCGCTCGCCGGTGCGAACACGGACCACCGAGACGACGTCGGTGACCCACACCTTCCCGTCGCCGATCCGGCCGGTCTGCGCGGTCTTGACCAGCACGCCGACGACGTCCTCGAACTCCGGGTCGTCGACCAGGATCTCCACCCGGACCTTCGGGACCAGGTCGGTCTCGTACTCCGCTCCGCGGTACACCTCGGTGTGGCCCTTCTGCCGGCCGTAGCCCTGGGCCTCGGTGACGGTCATCCCGGTGACGCCGAACTGCTCCAGCGCGGCACGGACATCGTCGAGCTTGAACGGCTTGATGACCGCGGTGACGAGCTTCATCGGACCCCCTCGGAGACGGCAGTAGCGGTGTGCGCGCCCGCACCCATACCGGCACCGAGGCCGGACGTGATCGGGCGGGCGCTGCCGAAGCCGGGCGTCAGGTCGTACCCGGACTCGGCGTGGGTCGAGATGTCGATGCCGGAGACCTCGTCCTCCTCCGGGACGCGGAAGCCCAGCGTCGCGTCGATGATCTTGGCCAGGACGAACGCGACCACGAACGAGAAGACCCCGACGGCGACCGCGGCGACCGCCTGCCGGCCCAGCTGGCCGAAGCCGCCGCCGTAGAACAGCCCGTCCACCGAAGCCTTGTTGAACTGCGTGGTGGCGAACACGCCGGTGAGCAGGGTGCCGATGAGCCCGCCGACGAGGTGGACGCCGACGACGTCGAGGGAGTCGTCGAAACCGAGCCGGTACTTCATACCGACCGCGAAGGCGCACAGCACGCCCGCCACCAGGCCGATGACGATCGAGCCGCCCGGGTCGACGAACCCGGCGGCCGGGGTGATGGCGACCAGCCCGGCGACCGCGCCGGAGGCGGCACCGACCGCAGTCGCGTGACCGTCCCGGAATCGCTCGACGGCCAGCCACCCGAGCAGCGCGGCCCCGGTGGCGACCTGGGTGTTGAACAGGGCCACGGCGGCAGTCCCGTTGGCGGCCAGGGCCGAGCCGGCGTTGAACCCGAACCAGCCGAACCAGAGCAGCCCGGCGCCGAGCAGGACGAACGGGACGTTGTGCGGGCGCATCGGCTCACGCTTGAAGCCGACCCGCCGGCCCACCACCAGGCACAGCGCCAGCGCCGCGGCGCCGGCGTTGATGTGCACGGCGGTCCCGCCGGCGAAGTCCAGCGCCTTGAGCCTGTTGGCGATCCACCCACCGGTCACCGAACCGTCGGCGGAGCTGAACGCGAACACCCAGTGGGCGACCGGGAAGTAGCAGATCGACGTCCAGAGGATGACCCACAACACCCAGGACCCGAACCTCGCGCGGTCGGCGATCGCGCCGGAGGCCAGCGCCGGGGTGATGATCGCGAACATCAGCTGGAATGCGGCGAACGTCAGCAGCGGGATAGTGCCGGACACGCCGGTCGCCGATCCACCGGACAGCCCGGCGAACTCGGACAGATTCCCGAGCAGCCCGTTCCCGCCGATGCTGTTGCCGAACGCCGCGGAGTAGCCGAACAGCGTCCACAGGATGCTGACGATGCCGATCGTGACGAAGTTCATCATCAGCATGTTCAGCACGGACTTGGACCGGACCAGGCCGCCGTAGAAGAACGCCAGCCCCGGCGTCATGAGCAGGACGAGTGCCGAACTCGTCAACAGCCAGGCGGTGTCGCCTGGGTTCAACTCGGGCATGGGACCTCCGTGGAGACGGTTGCCGGACAGGCCCGAGCTTCCGTGAGGCGCGTTTCAGCCGACGACCGCGGCAGGTTTCGGGCGTGTTACGCGGGATCGGCTCGAGTTACGCCCCGGTGAACTCCGGCCGGTGCCTACCCGCGGCACGTGGACCGTTCGTCTCGGCAGGCGGACACCGCGTCACGCGAGAAGCGCGTCGACGAACTCGCCGGCGTGGAACGGGGCCAGGTCGTCCGGGCCCTCGCCGAGTCCGACCAGCTTCACCGGGACGCCCAGCTGCCGCTGGACCGCGACCACGATGCCGCCCTTGGCGGTCCCGTCCAGCTTGGTCAGCACGATCCCGGTGACCGGCACCGCCTCGGCGAACACCTTGGCCTGGACCAGCCCGTTCTGCCCGGTCGTCGCGTCCAGCACGAGCAGGGTCTCGTTCACCGGTCCGCCCCGGCCCAGCACCCTGCCGATCTTGCCCAGCTCGTCCATCAGGCCGGCCTTGTTCTGCAGCCTGCCCGCGGTGTCGACCAGCACGACGTCGGCCTCGGCGGCGATGCCGGCCTTCACCGCGTCGAACGCGACGCTGGCAGGGTCCCCGCCCTCCGGTCCGCGCACGGTCGGTACCCCGACGCGCGCACCCCAGCTCTGCAGCTGGTCGGCGGCGGCAGCACGGAAGGTGTCGGCCGCACCGAGCAGGACGTCCTTGTCCTCGGCGACCAGCACCCGCGCGAGCTTGCCGACCGTCGTCGTCTTGCCGGCGCCGTTGACCCCGACGACGAGCACGACGGCGGGGCGCTTCCCGGTGCGCGCGGTGTCCAGCGACCGGTCCATGTCCCCCCCGACCAGCGCGACCAGCTCCTCGCGGAGGATGGCGCGCAGCTGCTCGGCGTCCTGCGCGCCTTCGACCCGGACCCGGGTACGCAGCCGTTCGACCAGCTCCGACGTCGGGCCGACCCCCACGTCGGCGGTCAGCAACGTGTCCTCGACCTCCTCCCAGGTGTCCTCGTCGATGCGGTCGCGGGAGAGCAGGACGAGCAACCCACGCCCCAGGCCGCCGGACCTGGACAGCCGGGACCGCAACCGGGTCAACCGACCGGCGACCGGATCCGGGACGTCGACCAGCGCGGGTTCCGGCTCCACCAGCACGTCGGTGTCCGGCCGGTCCACGGACCGCGGAGGGGGAAGCTCGAGCTGCTCGACGGTGCGCGTCGGGGTGTCGCGCGGGGTGCCCGCGTCGTCGTTGACACCGGGGGCCCGCTCGTCAGCCCCGGGGCGGCCCTCCAGCTCACGCGGGCCGCGGCGCCGGCCGAACAGCGCGTGCCGACTCCTCGGCACCGCGACCACCACGATGCCGGCGAGGATCACCAGTGCGGAGACGATCAGGACGATGTAAGAGAGCGGCTCGGACACGTATGAGATGGTCCCAGACCCCCGGACACGCACCCTCCACTGCGGTCGGACCGCACCGGTGAGGCAATCTGGTGTCGTGGCCGTTACTGCACTGCCGGGGGTGACCCCGCACCGGACCGTAGAGACAGGACCCGTCCGCACCGGCCGGGTCACTGTCGCGGGCGTCTGCGCGTCCATCGCGCTCGTCGTCGCCTGCGGGCGGGCGCCACTGCCCATCGGAGCGGCCGTGCCGGCGTCGTTCGCCGGACTCCTGCACCCGTCGCCCGGCAACGGCACGGTCGCACCCGCCGTCGCGGTGATCTCGCTCGCGGTCCTCGTGGCGTGCTGGTGGCGGGTGCTGCGCCTCGCCGAGCAGAACCGGATGAGCATCCGCGCGGTGGCGCTGACCGGCGGGGCCTGGCTGCTGCCGATCCTGGTGGCCCCGCCCCTGGTGAGCATGGACGCGTACTCCTACCTCGCCCAGGGGACGATGGTCACCCACGGCATCGACCCCTATGGCGGGGGCCCGGTGCTGCTCGGTGACGACCCGGCGCTGGCCCGCGTCGACCCGCGGTGGCGGGCCACTCCCGCGCCGTACGGGCCCCTGGCCCTGCTGGTGCTGCGTGCGGTCGTCGGGGTGCACGGGGACGTGACCACCCAGGTGATGCTGTTGCGGCTCGTCGCCGTCTTCGGCGTCGCCGCCGCGATCGGGGCCGCCCTGGCGATGACCCCGGCGGCCCGCCGCGCGCACGTGCTCGCGATGTGCGCGCTGAACCCGTTGACGCTGGTGCACCTGATCGGTGGGGCGCACCTGGACGCGATCGTCGCCGGGGTCGTCGGGCTGAGCCTGCTGGCGTTGCGGCGCGGCACCCCGTGGCTGTCGTGGTTGCTCGCCCTCACCGCGGTCGCGATCAAGGTGACCGCCGCGCCGCTCCTGGTGTTCGTGTTCCTCGTGCTCCGACGGCGGGAATCCGGCCGACCGCTGCTGTTCCGCTGCGTGGCGTCGCTGGCAGCCCTCCCGCTGCTCGCCGCGCTCGCCGGGATCCACCGACCGTGGGGGTTCCTGACCGCGCTAGCCGTGCCGGGGGCCAGTTCCCCCTGGTACGCGCCGGCCACCGTCGTCGGGCAGGCGCTGGTGCTGGCGAGCCGGGCGCTGGCCCTGCCCGTGGATCCGGGAACGGCCAGGACCGCCGGACGGGTGCTGGTGCTCGCGGCCGGTGCCCTCGTGGTCCTCCGGCTCGTCGCCGCCGAGCGGTCGGACCCGGGCGGCGGATGGCCGGCCACGGTGCGGCGGATCTCACTCGCCCTGCTGGTCCCGGCCGTGTGCCTGCCCGCCGTGTACGGCTGGTACGTCGGGGCGGGCCTGTTCGGCCTCGCCGCCGTGGCCGACCGGCGCTGGTCCCGGATGGTGGTCGCCCTGTGCAGCTGTTTTGCGTTCACCTCGTTGCCGCCGCTGTGGGCAGCCAACCGCTGGTTGTTCGCCGGTGCCTGCGGGGTAGGCCTCGCGGTGCTGGTGGTGGCCAACCGGGCGGCGTCGCCGGACCCGGCCGGGCGGGCGGCTGGCCGGCGGCCGGTCTGGACCGGGGCCCGGGCCGCCGCGCAGGCGGGGGGTCGGCTTGCCGGCCAGGCCGCCGCGGGGGCCCGCCCGGCCAGTGGCGAGTCGGGCATCGCCCGCAGCTTCGGCCGGATCGCGCAGGTGGCCGGCCTCGGCCTCGTCATTCCCGCGGTGATCGGGGTGCTCAGCCCCGGCGCGAACGCGAGCGTCCTGCTGGACCGGGAGCAGGTGGACCGCACCGCTGTCGTCCAGCAGCTCCTGCTCGCCTACCCGACCCTGCAGGTGGGCACGGTGCTCCCCGCGGTCGAGCCGTACGCGGCCTACCGGGTCGAGCTGGTCCGGCCGGGCGACACGACGTGTGTGCTGATGGTGGGCCGGCGCCCGGACGGCACCGAGACGTTCCCCGTCCTGCCACGGCAGGTCCCGCCGCGCCCGAGCGCACGGACCACCGGGCAGGGCGGGGACGGATGTCCTCTCCCGCTGCCGAACCTGCTCGCCGCCACGAACTGAGCCCGGCCGCTCCGCCGCCGGTCTTCCTCAGCGCTCCGCCGCTGGTCTTCCTCAGGCGGGGGTGCGCTCCCGGACGCGCTGGCTGATGACGGTGGTGACGCCGTCCCCGCGCATCGCCACCCCGTAGAGGGCGTCGGCGATCTCCATCGTCCGTTTCTGATGGGTGACGACAAGCAGCTGGCTGGACTCGCGCAGCTCCTCATAGATCGACAGCAGTCGCCCGAGGTTGGTGTCGTCCAGAGCCGCCTCGACCTCGTCGAGCACGTAGAACGGGCTGGGCCGGGCCTTGAAGATCGACACCAACAGCGCCACCGCCACCAGCGACCGCTCACCCCCGGACAACAGGGACAGTCGCCGGACCTTCTTGCCCGGCGGCCGCGCCTCGATCTCGATGCCGCTGCCGAGCATGTCGTCGGGATCGGTGAGCACCAGCCGGCCCTCCCCGCCGGGGAACAGCCGGGCGAACACCCCCTCGAACTCCCGGGCGGTGTCGGCGAACGCCTCGGCGAACACCTGTTGGACGCGGGCGTCGACGTCGGCGACCACGCCGAGCAGGTCGTCGCGGGACGTGCGCAGGTCACGCAGCTGCTCGGTGAGGAAGCTGTGGCGCTCGGTCAGCGCGGCGAACTCCTCCAGCGCCAGGGGGTTGACCCGGCCGAGCTCGGCCAGCGCCCGCTCGGCGCGGCGCCGGCGCTGCAGCTGCTCGGTCCGGACGTACGGGACCGGTTCCCCCGACTCGGCTCCTGTTGGGCCGGCCTCCGCTGGGCCGGCCTCCGCTGGGCCGGCCTCCGCTGGGCCGGCCTCCGCTGGGCCGGCCTCCGCTGGGCCGGCTGCCGCCGTGGTCGGCACCGGCACGTCGGGTCCGTACTCGGCGACCAGGACGTCGGGGTCGCCGAGACCCTCCTCGCCGACCCGGGCCGCGAGCCGCTCGGCATCGGCCCCCCGTGCGGCCGCGGTGACCTCGGCCGCGGTCGCCCGCCCGGCTGCGGCGGTGTCGGCGTCGGTCAGCTCCCGCACCCGCGTGCGGAACGAGCGCAGCTCGACGGTGGCGCGCTGCTGCCCGGCCTGGACCGCTTCCCGCTCGGCTCGCGCCGCCTCGGCCGCCGAGCCGATCTCGGTGACCAGCAGCGAGCACGCCTCGGCGACGGCGGTCGCGACCGAGCGGCGGCGCTCGGCGCGCGCGGCGCGGTGGGCGGCGTCGGCGAGGTCACGACGACGGGTCGCTGCGGCCGCGGCCAGCGATTCGGCCCGCCCGGCGATTGCGGCCAGCCGCTCCTGCGTGCTCCGTTCGGCCAGGCGGGCCTCCACCTCGGCCGTGCGTGCCGCCTCCAGGGCCGCTGCCGCTGCCGCCCGGTCGTCCGGGTTCGCACGCAGGTCGGTCTCGTCGAACAGGGTCGCGGGTGCGGCGAGCTCCTCGGCGCGGGCGTCGTCGAGTCGTTGCCGCAGTCCGGCGCAGCGCTCGGCGGCCGCGGCGGTCGCCGCGCGGACCCCAGCGGCCTGGTGCCCGAGCCGGTCGGCCTCGGCATGCGCCGACCGCACGGTCTGGGTGAGCTGCCCGAGACGTTCGGCGACAGCGGCCATCCGCGCGTCGGACTCGTGCAGCCGGTCCAGCAGCGCCTCGGCGCGCTCCGCCGCCTGGGCGTGGGCACCCCGCACGGCCGCGAGCTCGAACCGGTGGCGCTGCGCGGCGTGGTCCAGCTCGGCCAGCGTGGACTCGGCCTGCTCGACGGCCGCCCGGACCTCCAGCCCGCTCGGCGCCGCGACCGAGCCGCCCGCCGCAGACGTCGCCGTGAGCACGTCGCCCTCCCGGGTCACCGCCGTGGCCGTCGGGTCGGCGGCCACGACGAGGGCCGCCTCGTCCAGGTCGGCCACGACGACGACGCCGCGCAGCAGGGCGGCGACCGCCGGCCGGAGCGCCGGGGGGCAGCCGACCTCGGGGATCACCGCGACCGGTTCCCCCTCACTTCCCCCGACGACCAGCGCGGCCCGGCCCCAGTCGCGGTCACGCAACATCCGGACCGCGGACACCAGGTCGCCGGGACCCCCGACGACGACGGCCTCGGCGAAGCGGCCGAGCGCGGCCGCGACGGCCCGTTCGGCACCCGGGGCGACGGTCAGGAAGTCGACCAGGCTGCCGGTCACCCCGGCGGCCGGCGGTCCGCCGGTGCGGCCGAGCAGCGCCGCCGCGCCGTCCCGGATGTCCAGGGACAGTCGCAGCGCCTCGACCCTGGCGCCGAGCGCCGCCCGCTCCCGGTCGGTGGCGTGCTCGGCGGCGGCGAGCCCGGCAGTGCGGAGGGCGAGCCGGTCGACCTCTGTCGCCGCCGACTCGTACTCGGCGTCCAGTCCCTGCTCACCGGCGTCCATCCCGGCCACGTCGGTCTCGACCAAAGTCTGTTCGCGCTCGGCTGCCCGGGCGCGGTCCCGTGCCGCGTCCCGCGCGCTGTCCAGGCGGTCGGCCTCGGCCTCACCGGACGCGACGCGGGAGGCCGCCGCGGCACTCTCCGCGGCCAGGGTCGCGATCCGGTCGCGCCGGCGGGCGGCCTCGCGCCGCAGGTCGGCCAGGGACCGCTCGGCGGCCGCGAGCTCGACCTCGGCCTGCTGGCGCGCTGCCGCGGCCTGTTGCCGGGCGGCTGCGGCCGTTGCCACGTCGCCCCGCAGGGCGTCCTCGTCGGCCCGGACACCCGCGGCCTGGCTGTCGAGAGCATCGGGGTCGGGCCCGGCCGGCGCCGACGGCGGTCCCGTGGCGGCCGCGCGGTCGGCGGCCAGGACGGCGGTCCCGCGGACCCGCTCGCCGAGGCCGGACCAGGCATACCAACGTTCGGCCGCCTCGGTGACAGCCACCGAACCGGCCGCCGACGCGTGCTCGGCGTCGGTCTGTTCCTGCCGGGCCTGTACCAGCTGGTCGTCGAGCCCGGCCCGGTCCGCCAGCGCCCGGTCGAGGCCCGCGGCCGCCGAGGCGGCTGCGACGCGGGCCGAGACCAGGTCATCGGCGAGCAGCCGGGCGCGGGCGTCGCGAAGGTCGGCCTGGACCGCCTGGGCCCGCCGCGCGGTCTCGGCCTGGCGACCCAGCGGCTTGAGCTGGCGCCCGATCTCCGCGGTCAGATCCGCGACGCGGGCGAGATTGGCCGCCATCGCGTCGAGCTTGCGCAGCGCCTTCTCCTTGCGACGCCGGTGCTTGACCACCCCGGCGGCCTCCTCCAGGAAGCCACGGCGCTCGACGGGCCCGGCACTGAGCACAGCGTCGAGCCGGCCCTGGCCGACGATGACGTGCATCTCGCGGCCGATGCCGGAGTCGGCGAGCAGCTCCTGGACGTCGAGCAGGCGGCAGGGCCGGCCGTTGATCGCGTAGTCGGAGCCACCCAGGCGGAACATCGTCCGGGTGATCGACACCTCGGCGTACTGGATGGGCAGGGCCCCGTCGCTGTTGTCGATCGTGAGCACGACCTCGGCCCGCCCCAGCGCGCCCCGGCCGGCGCCGGCCGACCCGCCGGCGGTTCCGGCGAAGATGACGTCCTCCATCTTTCCGCCACGCAGGCTCTTGGCGCCCTGCTCGCCCATCACCCAGGCGAGGGCGTCGACGACGTTGGACTTGCCCGAGCCGTTCGGCCCGACGACGGCGGTGATCCCCGGCTCGAAGCGCAGGGTGGTCGCGGAGGCGAAGGACTTGAAGCCGCGCAGCGTCAGCGTCTTCAGGTGCACAGCGTCAGCGTCTTCAGGTGCACGGCGTCCTCACCGCAGCGACCCTAACGAGCGGACCGGCCCGGCCAGCCCGTTCGGCGACCCGGAGCCCGCCGTGTCGCCGAACCGGGCTGTCGATCACTCGGCGGGGTGAGTGGGCCGTCAGGCCGATGACGCGCGCGGCGATGCGGGCGACACTCGACACCATGTGGACCGCCGTCCCCGATCAAGGGGATCCCGCCTGTGCTTGACGCCCACCGGGGCTCCGGTCGCGCCGGAGATCGCCGCAGCGGCGCCCGACCCCGGCAGTCCTCGGCTGGGGTCGTGCGGGCGATGTGGCGCGACGTGGTGCACGCCCCGGACGCCGACTCCGCTCTGGCGCTGGTGGCGTTCCTGGCGCTGGTGGTGGACCCGATGACGGAGCACAAGATCGCGCACGTCACTCCCGTGGTGGTCGTGCTGTCCGCGGTGACGGCGCTCCCGCTCACCGCCCGCCGCCGCCACCCGCTCGGCGTCCTCGCTCTGGTCGTGCCCCTGCTGCTGGTCTGTCTGGCGGTGTTCCACCCCAACTCGGCGACGGTCGGGGTGACCATGTGTCTGGTGTTCACCGTGGGTATGGAAGGTGATCGGTTGCGGTCGCTGCTCGTCGGCGGTCTGATGGCCCCGGTCGTCGCGAGCGCAGTGCTGCTCACCAGTCCCGGACACCGGGTGGAACTGCTGGAATTCGTGGCCTATCTGGCGCTCGTGCTGGGATCGCTTGCTGCGGGCGAGGCGGTACGCGCACGTGGGGCCCTGACGAGGGCGATCGCGGAGGACGCGGCGAGGGAACGCATCGCGCAGACGCAGGCGCAGGGCTACTCGGAACGGCTGGGCTTGGCGAACGAGGTCCACGACATCGTCGGGCACGCGCTGGTCGCCATCCAGGTGCAGGCGTCGGCTGCCGCGCACCTGCAGCGCCGCAACCCGGGTACGACGTCACCGGAGACGATGGACGGGATCGCCGCGACGGCCGCCGAGGCCCTGGCGGACCTGCGGTCGACCCTCACGACACTCCGCACCCCGGCCGAGTCGGCCCCACTGCACCCGGCTCAGGACGTGACCGAGCTCCGACAGTTGCTGAACGGTGTCGAGGCCGCGGGTCTGGGCGTCCGGTTGGCGGTCGGGGCCCCTGTGCCCGACACCGTCTCCCCGGCGGTCGCCCACGCCGGCTACCGGATCGTCCAGGAGGGTCTGACGAACGTCCTGCGGCACTCGACGGCCCGGTTCGCGGGGGTACGGGTTGAGGTGGACGGCGCCGAGATGATCGTGGAGGTCGCCGACGACGGCCCCCAGCGGGCGGGGGTCACAGCCGGTTCGCGGCGTGGGATACCCGGCATGGCCGAGCGTGCGACCGCCGTCGGCGGAGTCTTCGAGGCCGGCCCCGACGACCGCGGCGGCTGGCGGGTGCGCGCCCGGATCCCCCTGGCCGGGAGGCCCCGATGACCGCACCGACGACCAGGCAGATCTCGGTCCTGGTGGTCGACGACCACCCGCTGGTCCGCGCGGGGTTCCGGTCGATTCTCAGCACCGAGGACGACATGGTCGTCGTCGGGGACGCCCGTGACGGCGTCGAGGCGGTCGCGATGGCCGACCACCACGCCCCGGACGTGGTCCTCATGGACATCCGCATGCCCAGACTGGACGGACTCGAGGCGACCCGGCGCATCACCACCAATCCGCGACTCGCGAACACACGGGTGATCGTGCTGACTACCTTCGACCTCGACGAGTACGTGTTCGGAGCGCTGCGCGCCGGCGCGAGTGGGTTCCTGCTCAAGGGGATCGAGGCCGATGCGCTGATCGAGGCGGTCAGGACCGTGGACCGGGGGGACGCCCTCCTGGACCCGGGTGCGACCCGCCGGCTGATCGAGGCGTATGTCGCCCGTGACGACCCACGGCACCGCACGGCCCCGGTCCTGTCACCGTTACTGACCACCAGGGAGATCGAGATCGTCAAACTGGTCGCCCGTGGGCTGACCAACGCCGAGATCGGTGCTCTGTTGCAGATCAGCGCTCTCACCTGCAAGTCTCATGTGTCGAGCGTCCTCACCAAGCTCGACGCCCGGGACCGGACCCAGCTGGTGGTTCTCGCCTACGAGAGCGGGCTCGTCGTTCCCGGGGAAAGCGACCGCACCGAGCCGCTCGCCCATCTCCCGGAGTAGTCCGCGAGTAGGAGCTGCCATGAGGAACAGCGTCCGCTGAGCGGATGAGAAAGGTGCGCCCGGACTCCTAGCGTCAGCGGTGAGGTTCCCGGCACGCGGGAACCAGGTCGGAGACTTCGTTGAGATCCCTCGCCCGCTGGTGTTTCCACCACCGCCTCACCGTGATCGCGGGGTGGATCGTGGTCCTTGTCGTCGCATACTTCGCCTCGTCCGCGTCGGGCAGCAACTACGCCGGGAGCACCACTCTCGCCGGGACGCCGAGCGCGGCCGCCCAGCAACTTCTCCAGCAGGCCACCCCCGGCCAGTCCGGTGACACCGAACTGGTCGTGTTCGAGACCTCCTCCGGGACGGTCACCGCGCCCGCGGTGCAGGCCGCCATGCAGAGCGCCCTCGGACAGATCGCCCACCTGCCCAACGTAAGCGGGGTGGTCTCCACCTACAGTCCGGCGGGGGCCAAGCAGATCAGCCCGAGCCGGCAGGTCGCCTACGCCACGGTCAACCTGTCGGTCGACCACACCGGCGTCTCCGCGGCCGAGGCCACCACCCTGGTGAACTCCGCCCGAGCCCCGAACTCGGCGAACCTGAAGGTCGACGTGGTCGGCGAGGTCGCCGCGTCCACGAACCCGTCGTCGGCCAACGGCACCCTCATCGGCATCGTCGCGGCGGTCGTCCTGCTGCTGCTGGTCTTCGGGTCGCTGCTCTCGGCGCTGCTGCCCCTGCTGAGCACCGGGATCGCGCTCGTTGCCGCGCTGTCGTTGGTCAACGTGCTGTCCAACCACCTCGCCATGGCCGGGTTCACCTCCCAGTTGTGCACCCTCATCGGGCTCGGGGTCGGGATCGATTACTGCCTGTTCATCCTCACCCGGACACGGACAGCGCTGCGCCGAGGCCGGACCATCGAGGAGGCGGTCACGATCGCTGCGGCCACCGCGGGACGAGCGGTCCTGTTCGCGGGGATGACCGTCTGCATCGCCCTGCTCGGCATGATCGTCATGAACGTCAGCGTCCTGTCCGGTGCTGCGGTCGCGGCCTCGATCGCGGTCCTGTTCCCGATGGCCGCCTCCCAGACCCTGCTGCCCGCGCTGATCGGGGTGCTCGGCCGGCGGACCCTCACCCGCCGCCAGCGGGCGGCTCTCGCCCGCGGGGAGACCGACTTCCCCGAAGCCTCCCGCCGTTGGTCGGCATGGGCGACCCGGGTCCAGGGTCACCGCATCAGCTTCTCCGTCGCCGCCCTCGCCGTGCTCGTCCTGCTCGGGATCCCGTTCCTGTCCATGCAGCAGGGCACCGCCGACTACAGCAGCAACCCCACCAGCACCACGACCTACCAGGCCTACGAGCGGCTCGCCCACGGCTTCGGTCCCGGGTTCGCCGGTCCCCTGCAGCTCGTCGCCGAAACCCACAGTCCCGCGGACCAGGCCACCTTCGCCGGCGTGGTCACCGCCGCAGCGCACACCAGCGGCGTCGTCAACGCAACCCCGCCGACCTACGTACCCGCCGGACCGGGTCACCCTGCGGTCGCGGTCGCACAGCTGTTCCCTGCTGGCAGTCCCCAGGACGCGTCCACCTCGCAGCTGCTCACCCACCTGCGCGACACCGTCATCCCCGGCGCACTGCACGGCGAGCACCTGCAGGTCCTCGTCGGAGGTCAGACCGCCCTGGCTGACGACTTCGCCACTCAGCTGTCGACGAAGCTGCCGATCTTCGTAGGGATGGTCGTCCTGCTGTCGTTCCTGCTGCTGATGGTGGTCTTCCGCAGCCTCCTCATCCCGGCGACCGCCGCGATCATGAACCTACTGTCCGCGGCCACCGCGTTCGGAGTCGTCACCGCAATCTTCCAGTGGGGATGGCTCGGATCCGTGGTGGGCGTGACCTCCACCGGACCCATCAACCCGATCCTGCCGATCCTGATGTTCGCCGTCCTGTTCGGCCTCTCGATGGACTACGAAGTGTTCCTCGTCAGCCGGATCCAGGAGGAGTGGCTCCGACGCAGGGACAACAGCTACGCCGTCAACCACGGCCAAGCCGTCACCGGAAAGACCATCACCGCGGCCGCCGCAATCATGGTCGCCGTGTTCGTGGCCTTCACCTTCACCACCGACCGCGACATCAAGATGATCGGCATCGGAATGGCCACCGCCATTGCTGTGGACGCCCTCCTGATCCGGACCATGCTGGTCCCGGCAATCATGCACACCCTCGGACGCCGCAACTGGCAATTGCCCGCGGCCCTCGACCGGCGGCTCCCCAACCTCCGGATCGAGTCCGACGACCCCGACACCGAGGACGAGCCAGCCCCGGTGGAGGACCGCCAACCGGTCTCGGTCCGGTGACCACCCGGAAGGCGGAAGCGATGATCGAACGGCAGGCACCGGGCGTCGGTCCGCAGCGGTCGCGGGCTCAGGTAAGAGCGGGCTCGCGTTCGTCGACGATCGAGCCGACGGTCAGCGGTGTGTCGTCCACCGCCGCGGACAACCGGTCGTTCTCCGCGCGCAGCCGCAGCACCGTCGCCTCGAGCTGGTCGACCCGGGACCGCAGCGACATGATCTCCGCGGCCATCGCCGGAGTGGAGCTGCTGACATAGCCGAACAGGGCTTTCGCCATCGTGAGGTCCTCGATCGGTTGCCGGCTCAGGTAACGGTCTGGTAAGTGTCCCGCACCCGGCCGGAGCCGTCAACGAGTCGACCCGGGACCGGTTGGCACGTCCATGCCGCGGTCGAGCAGTCGGACCGGGACGACCGCGCGTCGCACCGGCAGGTTCCGGTCCGCCAGGCGGGTCGTCACCATCTCCAGCGTCAGCGCCCCCATCGCGGCGTAGTCCTGGACGATCACCGTCCGGGGCGGGTCGAGGACGGCCGCGAACGCGACATCGTCGTAGCCGACGAGGTCCAGGCCCGCCAGGCCCATCCCGAGATGCCGGAACGCCAGGGTGGTCGCGGTCGCGTTCCCGGTGATCAACGCCGTCGGGGCCGGATGCTCGTCGAGTACCCGGTCCAGGTCGCGCGCGACCCGGTCCGGCGTCACCGCACCGGTGGACACCCGTCCGCGCACGTCGTGGGACCGGGCGGCAGCGCATCGCCGGAAGGCATCCGCCCGCTGCTGCCCGGTGAACAGCCGTTCGTCGTCGCCCAGGTAGGCCAGGTGCTCGTGGCCGCGCCCGACGAGGTGGTCATAGGCCAGCCGGATGCCGGCGGCGTTGTCGCCGATGACGGCATCGGAGACCGGTGCCGGGCCGGGCAGCGGCCGGTCCAGCGCTACGACGGACAGCCCGCGGGCGATCTGCCCGGCCAGGTACGCGGTGGTCGCGGGGGCGCCGCACGGCTCGATGATCAGCCCGTCGACCCGCCGGCGGCACAGCGACCGTACGGCCTCCAGTTCCAGCTGGTCGTCGTTCTCCGTCGACGTCGCCAGGATCATCAGGTCCACCGACCGGGCGGCGCGCTCGGCCGCCCGCAGGAAGGTACTGGTGAGTTCGCCGACGACCGCACCGATCGTCCCGCTCGTGCCCAGCCGCAGGTGCCGGGCCCGGTCGTCGGCCTCCCACCCCAGCTGGTCGATCGCGGTCCGCACCCGGTCGGCGAGCTCGGCGCCCACCCGGGGGTCGGCGTTGGCCACCCTCGACACGGTGCTCACCGCCACGCCCGCCGCCCGCGCGACGTCGACCATCGTCGGGCGTCCGTGCGCGCTCACGGTCGCCCAGCTTCCCCGCTCTGCGCTCCCCGCTCTACCGGGGCGCACCACCCAGGTGACACGCCGGCCCGGATGTCCTTGACAGCGGCCGCCGACGGAATAACGTTTCGCGGGACCGGTGGTAGCTGCCTCATAACGTGCTGTTGCACGCTGCCGCCCGCGGTCCACCACCAGCTCAAGGAGGAGCGATGCGCAGACGCGATTTTCTCAGGGCAGCGGCCGGGGCCGGGGCCGTCGCCGGGTTGGCCACCGCGTGCGGCGGCGGCAACAGCGCGGGCGGCGGATCAGGGTCGTCGGCCAAGACCCTGACGGTGAGCTTCCAGCAGTTCGGCGCGTCCCGGGTGCAGACCAATTTCCTGGTCGGGGTGAAGAAGCAGTTCGAGGCGGCGAACCAGGGCGTGACCGTCAAGCTGCAGCCGATCGTGGCGTCGGAGAACGACTACTACACCAAGCTGCAGCTTTCGATGCGTTCACCGCGGACGTCCCCGGACGTCGTGTACGAGGACACGTTCCTGATCAACTCCGACATCTCCGCCGGCTACCTGACCGCCCTGGACGACCACCTGAAGGACTGGCCGGACTGGGCGAGCTTCAAGCCCACGGCCAAGTCGGCCGCCCAGGCGCTGGACGGGAAGACCTACGGGATCCCGGACGGGACCGACGTCCGGGCGATCTGGTTCAACAAGGACCTGTTCGCCAAGGCCGGCCTGCCGGCGAAGTGGCAGCCCAAGACCTGGGACGACATCCTGTCCGCCGCCCGGACCATCAAGGCGAAGCTGCCCGGGATCGTCCCACTCAACGTCTACGCCGGCACCGGGGTCGGCGAGGCCGCGTCGATGCAGGGTTTCGAGATGCTCCTCTACGGCACCCCGAACGGGACGCTGTTCGACAAGGCGAGCCAGAAGTGGGTCGTCGGCTCGCAGGGGTTCTCCGACGCCATGGGGTTCGTGCACACCGTGTACTCCTCGGGCCTTGGCCCCACCCCGCAACAGGCCCTGGCCCCGACGTGGGCCAACACGGTGGCGCAGGAGTACCTGCCGAAGGGCAAGTTGGCGATCGCCATCGACGGCAGCTGGTTGTCGGGGAACTGGCTGCGCAGCGGTCCGTCGCCGTGGCCGCAGTGGTCGAAGGTCATGGGTCAGGCGTGGATGCCGACCCAGCAGGGCCAGGGCGCGGGGAAGATCAGCCTGTCCGGCGGATGGACCTGGGCGATCCCGAAGAACGCGCAGAACCCCGGTCCGGCCTGGAACCTGATCGCGATGCTCACCTCTAAGCAGAACGAGCTCGCCTACGACATCGCCGGTGTCCAGATCCCGGTGCGCAGCGATGTCGCCGCCGACAAGAGCTTCATCGCGGCCAACCCGACCAATGCCTTCTTCTCCGACCTGGTCGCGAGCACCGTCTACCGGCCGGCCTACTCCGACTACCCGAAGGTCTCCCTGCTCATCCAGCAGGCGACGGAGAAGGTGATGACCGGTTCGACGTCACCGGAAGCCGCGGTGGCCTTCTTCGGCCAGGGCGTCGAGCAGGCGGTGACCAGCGCGAAGGTGACGAAGGCCTGATGGCGTCCTGGGCCGAGACCCGGCCGACCGGCCGCCCCGCCCGGCCCGTGCAGCGCACCCTGCTGCGCGGGCTGCCGGTGGGCCCGTCGGTCGTGCTGCTGGTGGTCTTCCTCGCCGGGCCGATCATCTACTGCGTCTACGCCTCCCTGACCGACATGGCGCTCACCGGCCAGCGGGGGACCAACTTCGTCGGTCTGGCGAACTTCCGGCGCGCCTTCACGGACAGCCAGTTCCTCTCCTCGGTATGGCTGACCCTGTTCTTCACCCTGGTCTCGGCCGTCATCGGCCAGAACCTGGTCGGGATGGCGCTGGCACTGTTGATGCGGTCCAGCCACGCCCTCGCGCGCGCCTTCACCTCCGCGGTGGTGATCGGCGCCTGGGTGCTGCCCGAGGTCGTCGCCGGCTACCTGTGGCAGGCGGTCCTCGGCGCGGACGGGTCGCTGAACGGCGTCCTGGGCTTCCTGCACCTGCCGTCGCAGAGCTGGCTCTACACGACACCGATCCTGGCGGTCTCCATCGCCAACATCTGGCGCGGCACCGCTTTCTCGATGCTCGTCTACTCCGCGGCGCTGTCGGAGGTCCCCAAGGAGATCGAGGAGGCCGCGACCGTCGACGGCGCGAGCGGGCTGCGCCGGTTGACGTCGGTGACCATCCCGCTGGTGCGCCGCAGCGTCGCAACGAACCTGATGCTGATCACGCTGCAGACGCTGTCCGTGTTCGGGCTGATCTACACGATGACCAAGGGCGGCCCGAGCAACCGCAGCCTGACCCTGCCGCTGTTCGCCTACAACGAGGCGTTCGTGTCCTCCGACCTCGGGTACGGCACCGCGATCGCCCTGCTGTTGCTGCTGATCGGCGGCATCTTCTCCGTGGTCTACCTGCGGGTGCTGCGGACCTCGGAGCCGTCCCGGTGAGCGCGGTGGTCTCCGGACTCGCCGACGCGCCGGAGCGCACGCGGGCCGGCCACGGCAACCGGCGGCGGCCCCGGCTCACCGGTCGGCTGGCAGCGAGTGCGGTGCTCCTACTCATCGCGGCGATGTTCATCGTGCCTCTGCTGTGGGTGTTGTTGGCCGCGGTCAACGGCGACCCCGCGCAGGGTGTGTCGATCAGCTGGCCGCATCCGCTGACCCTGGGCAACTTCCGGGCGGTGCTCAACACCGATACCACCTACCGGCCGTTGCTCAACGGAGCGGTGCTCTGCGGGGGCGGCACCCTCATCACCGTCGCCTGCGCCACCCTGGCCGCCTATCCGCTGTCCCGCTACCGGTCGCGGCTCAAGCGCCCGTTCCTGATGACGATCCTGTTCTCCACGGGGCTGCCGATCACCGCGATCATGGTTCCGGTGTACGGGTTGTTCGTACAGCTGGCGCTGGACGACTCGATCACGGCGACGATGGTGTTCATGGCGACGACCGCGCTGCCGATCTCGCTGTGGCTGACGAAGAACTTCATGGACGGCGTCCCGATCGAGCTGGAGGAGGCCGCCTGGACCGACGGCGCCTCGCCCATGCAGGGACTGCGCCGCATCGTGCTCCCGCTGATGTGGCCGGGGCTGTCGGTGGTCGCGATCTACACCTTCATCGGCCTGTGGGGCAACTTCTTCGTCCCGTTCATCCTGCTGCTGACCCCGGAGAAGCAGCCGATGTCGGTGACGATCTACACCTTCTTCGGCCAGTACGGGCAGATCGTCTATGGCCAGCTGGCCGCGTACTCCCTGCTCTACTCGCTGCCCTCGATCCTGCTGTACCTGGTCCTGTCCCGACGCCTGGGCGGTGCGTTCACCTTCGGCGGCGGTGTCAAGGGCTGACGGTTCCGGCACGCACACTTCGCAGCGCACACTGCAATCCCGACAACGCCTACCCCAGACCGTAGGAGGCCTTCCCGCATGCACGCCGATCGCAGGTCAGTCGAGGCCCACATCGACCGTGTCCTGGACGAGCGGATCCGTCCGGCCGTCTACGCCGACCGGGTCCCGCTGCAGCTGTCGGCATGGCAGGTCCCCGGCGAACCAGTTCCCGTCGAGGACGCCATTGCCGCGTCGTACGAGCCGTTCCGGACCGGCAGCGCCTGGGGGCCACCGTGGACGACGACGTGGTTCCGGGCCAGCGGGGACGTTCCCGAGCAGTGGGCGGGCAAGCAGGTCGAGGCGGTGTTCGACCTCGGGTTCACCGGTGCCGGGCCCGGCTTCCAGGCCGAGGCCCTCGTCTACGACACCTCCGGCATCCCCGTCAAGGCCGTCCAGCCGCGCAACCGGTACGTGCCGGTCGACCCGGCGCTGGCCGGTGGGCGCGTCGAGTGGCTGGTCGAGGCGGCGGCCAACCCGGACGTGAGCGGGGCGGCGGGCGGTGTGGACCGTGTCGGCCGCGTCGAGCAGGCCGGGGACGTCGGCGGGGTGGACCTCGGCAGCCCGGCCGCGATGGCCGGGGTGCCGCGGTACGTCTTCGTGCGGGCCGACCTGACCGTGCTCGACCCCGGGGTCTACGGGCTCGTGCTGGACATGGAGGTCCTGCGGGAGCTGATGCACGCGCTCGGCTCCGACGACCCGCGCCGCAACGAGATCCGGATCGCCCTCGGGGCGGCCTGCGACGCCGTCGACCTCGACGACGTGTCCGGCAGCGCGGCCGCTGCCCGGGCGGTGCTGGCACCCGCCCTCGCCCGCCCGGCCGGTGCGTCCGCCCACGTGGTGCACGCGGTCGGCCACGCGCACATCGACACCGCCTGGCTGTGGCCGATGCGGGAGACCGAGCGCAAGGTCGGCCGCACCTTCGCCAACGTCGTCGCGCTGGCGCCCACCGAGCCGGGGATGGTGTTCGCCTGCTCCCAGGCCCAGCAGTACGCGTGGGTGCGCGACCGGTGGCCGGAGACCTACAAGCGGATGCAGTCCGCAGCCGAGACCGGGTCCTGGTACCCGGTCGGCGGGATGTGGGTGGAGTCCGACGGCAACCTTCCCGGCGGTGAGGCGTTGGCGCGGCAGTTCGTGCACGGTCAGCGCTTCTTCACCGAGGAGTTCGGCGCACCCTGCACCGGTGCCTGGCTGCCGGACTCGTTCGGCTACACCGCCGCCTACCCCCAACTGGCGACCCTCGCCGGATTGCAGTGGTTCCTCACCCAGAAGATCTCCTGGAACAAGACCAACCGCTTCCCCCACCACACGTTCTGGTGGGAGGGCATCGACGGGACACGGATCTTCACCCACTTCCCGCCGGTCGACACCTACAACGCCGGGGTGACCGGCCACGAGCTGCTGCACTCGGTCCGCAACCACGCCGACTCCGGCCGGGCGACGCACTCGCTGCTGCCCTACGGCTACGGCGACGGCGGCGGCGGGCCGACGCGGGAGATGCTCGAACGCATCCGCCGGTTCGCCGACCTCGACGGCGCCCCGCGGGTGGTCCACTCCACCCCGGACGCGTTCTTCGACGCGGCTCGCGCGGAGTACCCCGACGCCCCGGTCTGGAACGGCGAGCTCTACCTGGAGATGCACCGCGGGACCTACACCTCCCAGGCCCGCGGCAAGGCGGGCAACCGGCGCAGCGAGCACCTGCTGCGCGAGGCCGAGCTGTGGGCGACCGCCGCCACCGTCCGGACCGGCGCGCCCTACCCATACGCCGAGCTGGACCGGCTGTGGAAGCACGTGCTGCTGCTGCAGTTCCACGACATCCTGCCGGGCAGCTCCATCCGGTGGGTGCACGCGGAGGCCGAGGCCGACTACGCCCGGATCACCGAGCAGCTCGACGGGCTGATCACGGCGGCCCAGCGTCTGCTGGCCGACACCGACGGAGCGGTGTTCTCCGCCAGCCCACGCGCCCGGACCGCCGTCGTCGCCCGGCCCGGATCGGCGGGCCCGGCGTTGGTCGCACTGGCGCCGTCGGCGGTCGTCCCGCTGGCCGACGCCCTCGCCGCCGGAACCCGCGCCGAGGCCGCGCCGGTCACCGTCGCCGGCTCCGCGGCGGGTGGGGACCTGCAGCTGGACAACGGCCTGGTGCGGGTGCGGATCGACGCCGACGGGCTGCTCACGTCCGTGCGCGACCTGCGCGCGGACCGGGAGGTGCTGGCGCCGGGAACCCGCGGAAACCTGCTGCGCCTGCACACGGACCTGCCGAACACCTACGACGCCTGGGACGTCGACCGGCACTACCTCAACCGTTACGTCGACCTGGTTGCCGCCGAGACGGTGACCGTGACGGCCACCGGCCCGCTGCTAGCATCGGTCGTGGTCACCCGCTCCTTCGGGTCCTCGCGGATCGAGCAGACGCTGACCCTGTCCGCGGGTGACCCGGGACTGCGGATCACCACCGCCACCGACTGGCACGAGCGGGAGAAGTTCCTCAAGCAGGGCTTCGACCTCGACGTCCGGTCACCGCGGACCACGGCGGAGATCCAGTTCGGGCACATCGAGCGACCGACACACACCAACACCAGCTGGGACTGGGCGCGTTTCGAGGTCAGCGCCCACCGCTGGGTGCACGTCGGCGAGGCCGGCTACGGGGTGGCGCTGCTCACCGACGCCACCTACGGCTACGACGCGTCGACGTCGGCACGCCAGGGCGGGGGCACCACCACGACGCTGCGGGCGAGCCTGCTGCGAGCACCGCTCGCGCCGGACCCGGAGGCCGACCAGGGTCGGCACGTGCAGACCGTCACGCTGCTGCCCGGCGCCGACGTGGCGACGGCCGTGGCCGGCGGGTACGCGCTGAACCTGCCCCCGCGGGTGGTCGCCGGGACGGCGGTCGCGGGTTCGGTATCGGCGGCGCCGCTGGTGGACACCGAGTCCGACGCTGACACCCATTCCGTGGTGGTGGAGGCCGTCAAGCTGGCCGACGACCGGTCCGGCGATGTGGTGGTGCGCCTGTACGAATCGCTCGGCGGGGCGGCGTCGACCGTGCTGCGGGCGGACTTCCCGGTGGCCGCCGCCTCGTCGGAGGACCTGCTGGAACGGCCGCTGGCGGGAGCGGACCCGCTGGAGGTCAATGCGGACGGCGGGATACCGCTGCGGCTGCGGCCGTTCCAGGTGCTGACGGTCCGGCTGCGTCGACCTGAGCGCGGCTGACTCCGCGGGCGGCCGGTCGGCGCTTCGGCGCCGGCTGGCAGAGCGGGCACCGGTGCGACGAGCGGTTCATGAACGGTTCCCGCACGATCGGCGTCCCGCAGCGCTCGCACGGCTGGCCGGTCCGACCGTAGGCGTGCAGCGAGCGGTCGAACCGCCCGGAACTGCCGTTGACGTTGACGTAGAGGCTGTCGAACGACGTGCCGCCTGCGGCGAGCGCCGCCGTCATCACCTCGCGCAGCCCGGTGAGCACCGATGCCACCTCGGCGCGGGTCAGCGTCCCGGTCGGCCGGTCCGGATGCAGCCTCGCCCGCCAGAGCGCCTCGTCGGCGTAGATGTTCCCGACGCCGGAGAGCACCGTCTGGTCCAGCAGCGCCCGCTTCAGCCCGGTCCGCTTGCGCCGGAGCCGGTTGAACAACGACTCGGCGTCGACCTCCGCCCCGATCGGGTCCGGCGCGATGTGTGCGATCTCGGGGGGCACCCCGGCCGGGGGGTCCGGATCCGCCGACAGGAACAGGCCGCCGAACGTCCGCTGATCGACGAATCGGAGCTCCAGCGGCGGATCGCCGTCCAGCGCAACCCGGACCCGCAGGTGGACCTGGTCCGGGGTGCCGGGCGGCACCAACAGCAGCTGGCCGCTCATCCCCAGGTGGGCGACGAGCCGCTCGGCGCGGCCGCCGGACGCACTGACCGAAAGCCACAGGTACTTGCCACGGCGTCGCACACCGGTGATCCGGCCGCCGGCCAGCCGGGCGACCAGGTCGTCCCCGCCGGCGACGTGGCGGCGGACCGCGCGGGGGTGCAACACCTCGACGCCGGTAACCACCCGACCGGTGACGAGCGGCGCCAGGCCGCGGCGGACGACCTCGACCTCGGGGAGCTCGGGCACCGCTCGGCGGTCAGACCGGGGACTGGGGCTGGGCCTGGGAGAGCGACTGCCAGGCGATCCGGGCCGCGACCTGCTCGGCGTCCTTCTTGCTCCGCCCGGAACCGGTCCCGTGCACCGCGCCGCCGAGCAGGGCCTCGGCGACGAAGCTGCGGTCGTGGTCCGGGCCGGACCCGGTGAGGCGGTACTCCGGTGCGCCCAGGCCCGTGTGTGCTGCGAGCTCCTGCAGCGAGGTCTTCCAGTCCAGGCCGGCACCGGCCCGCGCCGCCTCGGCCACCAGCGGGTCGAACAGCCGCCGGACCACCCCGGCCGCGGCCTCGAACCCGGAGCCGACATACACGGCGCCCAGCAGCGCCTCGACGGTGTCGGCCAGGATCGAACTCCGGTCGCGGCCGCCGGTGGCCTCCTCACCGCGGCCGAGCAGCAGGTGCTCGCCGATCCCGAGCGAGCGGGCTACCCCGGCCAGTGCCCGGGCGTTCACCACGGCCGCCCGCAGCCGGGCCAGGTGGCCCTCGGCCAGATCAGGGAACGACGAGTACAGGCGGTCCGACACCACGAGTCCGAGAACGGAGTCCCCGAGGAACTCCAGGCGTTCGTTGGTGGGCAGGCCACCGTTCTCGTACGCGTAGGAGCGGTGCGTCAGCGCCAGCTCCAGCAGGGCTGGCAAGAGGTCGACACCGAGCGCGGCGGCCAGCGAGCCGGCCGCGGCCGGATCACGCCGGACCCGGGCAAGGGCGGTCGCAGCGGCGCGCGTCGACCGCTCAGAGGTCGCGCTCAGAGGTCGGCGACGTCGCGGCTGTTGTAGCGCAGGCCGGTCGGGGTGCCGGCGGCGTCGGTCACGATGCGGGCGCGATGGGACACCGACCACACGACGCGGCCGTTCTCGACCGTGCGGTTCACCTGCGGCATGATGATCTTCCACTGGGACCGGCGGTGCCGGGTGTTGCTGCGCGAGAGCTTCCGCTTCGGGACTGCCATCGGTGCGTCTCTTCCTCGTCGTCGACCTGCGGGTGCAGCGACCATGCTCTCAGGTCACGGCAGTACCTGGGACCGGGTGGTGCGTCACCGCTCCCGTGTGGGAGCCGGGTCCACCCTCAGCAGACCGGACAGCGCCGACCACCGCGGGTCCACCGCCTCCGACGTCGTCTGCCCCGAGTCGGCCCTCGACCCGTCCAGCCGGAGGCCGGGGCAGTCCGGGGAGCACAGCGGCTGCAGCGGCAGCGCGAGGACGACGGCGTCGCGCACGACCTGCTCCAGGTCGAGCAGGTCACCGTCGAGGGCGAACACCTCGTCGTCGTCGCTGTCGTCGGTCGCCTCCAGGCCGGCCCGCCCGGTCGTGTGCCGATCGGAGCGCCCACGCCCGGTCTCCGGGGCGGCCGCGGTCACGTAGAGCGCCTCGAGGTCGGCGGTGAGCACCGAACCCACCTCGTCCAGACACCTGACGCACTCGGCCGTGACGGAAACCTCCGCGGTACCGGCCACCCACAGCCCGTCCACGATGGAGTCGATGTCGATGTCGAGCACCAGCGGGGACCCGGCCGGGACACCGGCGGTCGGCACCGCGAGACCGTCGGGGGCGTCGACGGTGCGGTGCAGGTGCCGGGTCGAACCGGGGCGGCGGTCCAGCTCACGGGTGTCGAGCACCAGTGGCGACCGGGGGTCGGCAGGGATGGCGGGCTCCAGGGTGCGGGGTGCGGGTGGCGGGGTGCGGGGTGGCGGGGTGCGGGGTGCGGGGTGCGGGGTGCGGGTGGCGGGAACGGACGCTGCAGTCCGGCGCAGGTGCGGGCGCCTGTCGCGCGGCTGCGAATCTAGTGCTGCGCGTCGTGCGGTGACCGGTCCGGGCCGGGGGTGTACCGGTCGGCGAGTCGCCGGGCGACGCCGGCGGGCACCAGCGCGGACACGTCCCCGCCGAGGCGCGCGACCTGCTTGACCAGAGATGAGGACAGGAACGAGTACTCGGTCGAGGTCGGCACGAACACGGTCTCGATGCCGGACAGCGAGCGGTTCAGCTGCGCCATCTTCAGCTCGTAGTCGAAGTCGGAGACCGCCCGGATCCCCTTGACCACCGAGTCCGCGCCGACGGCGCGGCAGAAGTCGACGAGCAGCCCGGAGAACGAGGCGACCTCGATGTTGGCCAGCCCGGCGTCGGTGACCACCTCCCGCAGGATCGTCAGCCGCTCGTCCATGGCGAACAGGCCGTCCTTGCCCTCGTTCACCAGGACGGCGACCGTGACCCGGTCGGCCAGTCCCGCTGCCCGCCCGACGATGTCGACGTGGCCGTTGGTGGTCGGGTCGAACGACCCGGGGCAGACGGCGTGCTTCACGCGGGTGGCTCCTCGCGGTCGGACCCGGCCCAGCGCGCGGGATGGATGGCGGTGTCACCGTAGGTGCGGACCCGGCCGGGCTCGCACCCGGGCGGCCACGCCGGGGCCGGCGAACGCACGGCACGCTCGACCACGATGCTCGCGCCCGCACGCAGCCAACCCCCGGCCAGGGCGGCCAGCATCGCGCTCACCTCGGGCTCGGGCAGGGCGTAGGGCGGGTCGGCGAAGACGACGTCGGCCGGCGCCCCGCGGCGCCCCGCGGCGGTCGTGGTCGCGATGATCGGCGCGGCTGCCGGGACCGCCGGGACCGCCGGGACCGGGGCTCGCGCGAGGTAGCGGGCCACGGCGGTGGCCACCACGGACGCCCCCGGAAGGCCGAGGGCATCGATGTTCGCGCGGGCGGTGGCTGCCGCGGTGGGGTCCCGCTCGACCAGCACAGCGGTGGCCGCACCCCGCGACAGCGCTTCCAGCCCCAGAGCGCCGGACCCGGCGAACAGGTCAAGCACCGCATCCCCGGCCAGCCCGCCGCGGTCGGAGACCAGCGCGGCGAACAGTGCCTCGCGCACTCGCTCCGATGTCGGCCGGGTGTCCCGGCCCCGCGGGACGGTGAGGCGGCGGCCGCCGGCCACCCCGGCCACGATGCGCATCCGGTTCCGCCGGTCAGCCCTGGGCCAGGAACCCGGCGCGGGACGCGGGCACCGCGTCCCCGAGGTGGGCCAGCAGCTCGGGGACCCCGGCCAGTGTCGGATCCCCGGCGACCAGGGCGCTCGCGTCGGCCCGGGCAGCGGCGACCACCCCGGTGTCGTCGAGCACCGACAGCACTCGGAAGCTGGTCTGCCGGCCGGACTGCGTCGCGCCGAGCAGGTCCCCCTCCCGCCGCTCGAGCAGATCCGCCTCCGCCAGGGCGAACCCGTCTGCGGTCGCGGCGACCGTCTGGACCCGTTCGCGCCCGGGCGAGCCGGCGGGGGCCTCGGTGACCAGCAGGCACAGCCCGCCGGCCGGTCCGCGGCCCACCCGGCCACGCAGCTGGTGCAACTGGCTCATCCCGAAGCGTTCGGCGTCGACCACCACCATCACCGTTGCGTTCGGCACGTCGATCCCGACCTCGATCACGGTGGTGGCGAGCAGCACGTCGACCTCGCCCGCGCTGAACGCCCGCATCACCGCGGTCCGTTCCTCGGCCGGCATCCGGCCGTGCAGCAGCGCGCACCGCACCCCGGCCAGTGGTCCCGCCGTCAGTTCCGGTGCCAGGTCCAGCAGCGCGGTCGCCCGCCGCCTGCCGGCCTCGTCGACCGGGGCGGGGTCGTCCTCCCCGCCGATGCGCGGGCAGACGACGAAGCCCTGGTGGCCGGCCCGCACCTCCTCCACCAGCCGGGCCCATCCCCGGTCCAGCCACGACGGGTGCTCGGCGGTCCCGACGACGGTGGTCACCACCGGCGCCCGGCCGCTGGGCACCTGGTCCAGCGTCGACACGTCGAGGTCACCGAACTCGGTCATCGCCACCGTCCGCGGGATCGGCGTCGCCGTCATGACCAACTGGTGCGGCACGGTGCCGATCGGCGAGGGATCGGTGAGCGCCGCCCGCTGTGCGACCCCGAACCGGTGCTGCTCGTCGACCACCAGCAGCGCGAGCTCGGCGAAGGACACCCGGTCCTGCAGCAGCGCGTGTGTCCCGACCACCAGCCCCGCGGCCCCGGAGGCGATGTCCAGCATGGCCGCCCGGCGGGCGGAGGTCGGCATCGACCCCGTGAGCAGCGCGACACCCGTCCCGTCCGGATCGCCGTCGAGCATCCCGCCGCGCCCCAGTGGCCCGAGCAGGCCCAGCAGGCTCTGGTGGTGTTGGACGGCGAGCGCCTCGGTGGGCGCCAGCAGCGCCGCCTGACCGCCGGCGTCGACCGCGGTGAGCATCGCCCGCAACGCGACGACGGTCTTTCCGGACCCCACGTCGCCCTGCAGCAGCCGCTGCATCGGGACCGCCCGCGCCAGGTCGGCATCCACCTCGGCCCCCACCGCAGCCTGGGAAGCGGTCAGCGGAAAAGGGAGCCGCGCATCGAAGCGGTCCCGCAGCCGCCCCGGTACGCGGGCGCGGGCGACTGCCGGGGTGCGTTCGCGGTCCGCGCGGCGCAGCGCCAGGACGACCTGGGGGACGAACGCGTCGTCGTGGCGCAGCCGTGCCTGCCCGCGCCGCAGGTCCGCCCGGTCGACGGGCCGGTGGACGGACCGGAAGGCGGTGCCCAGGTCGGTCAGTCCGTGCCGCGCGCGGATCGGCTCCGGGACCGGGTCCGGGACCGGGACGCTGTCCAGCACCACCTGCACGCACGCGCCGATCCGCCAGCTCGTCAGCTTCGCCGTCGCCGGGTAGACGGGCACCAGCGCGCCGGCGAAGGCCCCTGCAGCGGGGTCCACGGCGGCCGGGTCGGCGGCGATCCGGCGGTCCCCCTCGGCGGGCTCCAGACCTGCCACGCCCAGGTCGTCGAGCAGCAGGTACTCCGGGTGGACCAACTGGCGGGCGCCCCGGAACTCGGTGACCTGGCCCGCGAACATCGCCCGCCGGCCCGGCGCGAGCTCACGGTGTCGCCACGACTGCCGGAAGAAGGCGAGCCGCAGCCGGTCCCGGCCGTCGGTGATGGTGACGTCGAGCCGCTGCTGCAGCCCACCGCGCGATCGGCCGCCGTATTTCACGACGGCGGCACTCTCGACGCGCGCGACGACGGTGGCGTGCTCGCCGGCGACGAGCTCGCGGATCGGGGTCAGCTCGCCCCGGTCGGCGTACCGGCGGGGCAGGTGGTCCAGCAGCTGGCCGGCGGTGGTGATGCCCAGGCCGGACTCCAGCGCCGCCGCCGCCTTGCCGACCAGGCCGGCCAGGCCGGCCAGGGGCACCGACCAGTGCCCAGACGTGCTCATGCCCGCAGACGGTAGCGACGCACCCCGACAACGGCCTGCCTGCCCGCCGTCGCCGACGGGTCGGTCCCGCGTCCGTGGGCCGGGTAGCCTGGACGGCTGCACGGATCGACCGGTCCCACGGGCGCCCATCTCAGCGCCGACGCGATCCGGTCCGTCCCCCACGAACCGAGACGACGACCAGGAGTATCCGGTGGCTGCCACCTGCGAGATCTGCGGAAAGTCCCCGAGCTTCGGGCACAACGTCTCCCACTCCCACCGCCGGACGCCGCGACGCTGGTCGCCGAACATCCAGCGACTGCGTACCCGCGTCGGCACGGTCACCAAGCGCGTGGACGTCTGCACGTCCTGCATCAAGGCCGGGAAGGTCGTCCGCTAGCAGTCGTTCCGCTGGCAGTCGTTCGCTCCGGTGGGGTCGCCCGCCCCGATCAGCCGCTGGCATACAGGGCGACGGCGCTGCCCCACAGGGTGCTGGGGTTCAGGCGATCCGGGTGGCGTTCGCGCATGGCCGTGAAGAAGCCGACCGGGTCGGTGCACTCCGCCAGGAGCTGGTCGGCGTCGTCGAGGTACCGGCGGGTTTCGTCGATGGTCCGGGTGGCGTCGTCATCTCGGTGCCGGTCCTTGTGGCCGGCGACTACTTGGTGTGGGCGCAGCGCCGCGACCGTGTCCAGAGCGGTCCGCCAGGCGTCGCGGCCGCCGTCGGCGGACTCGACGAGGAACTGGTGGACACCGTTGTAGACGACGTCACCGGCCACCACGAGATCGAGGTCGGGCACGTGGACCACGCTGGTGTCGTCGGTGTCGCTGTGGCCGACCTCGACGAGAGCGACGTCGTGGCCCTCGAGGCTGAGCCGGTTGGCGGGCGCGGGGACGGCGGTCACCGGCGAGGCGGGGATCTGGCCCGGCAGCACGCGGTCCCAGAAGCCGGTCCGCGCGGCCACCGCCCGGTGCATCGCCTCGATCGTTCCGGGCGAGGCGAGGACCGGGGCGCCGGCGAAGCGGTCGGACAGGGTCGCAGCGGTGAACCAGTGGTCCCCGTGGGCGTGGGTGATCACGATGGCGCGCAGCCGCTTGCCGCTCCTGTCGACCCAGTCGCCGACCGCCCGCGCCTGGACCGTGGTCAGCGGTGGATCCACGAGCACGGCGTCGCGGGCTCCGGAGACCAGCGTCGTCGACAGCGGCGCCCAGGTGCGGGTGCCCCCGTCGGGGAGCCGGTCGGGCAAGGCCAACTCCAGCGAGGCGCTGACGAAGACGTCGTAGTCGAGGACGTCGGCGGCGGAGGCGCCCGACACGGCGGTCACCGTCCCTGCTCCGTCGCGTCGGCGCCGACCGACTGTTCGGCCCTGAGGGAGGCCAGCGCCTCCTCGGCCTCGGCCCGGCTGCGCAGGTGCAGCTGCCGCCCGTCTACCGCAGCGGCAGCCGAGGCTGCGACCGCGACGCCACCGACCTGCTCGGCACTGACCCACTCCGGGTCGCCGGCTTGAACGGATCGGGTCCGGACCGGTCCCAACACGAGGGCGAAGATCCGCTGCCGGCCTGCGGACTCGGCCTGGAGCACCTGCTGCATCATCAGAACGGCTGCCTGCTCCATGCTGACCAGTCCGCTGCCGGGAACGGGCGTGGCGGCGGAGGTGCCGACGATGACGGTGAAGACGCCATGGGCGCCACTGGCGCCCATCCGGGGCAGGCTGGCCCGCAGGACGGCCATATGGGCCGTCGCGAGGGTGACGAAGGCGCTCTGCCAGTCCGCTTCGTCGATCTCCCAGAGCCGCTTGCCGGCCCACCACCCACCGATCGGGGCCACCACGTCGTCGATCCCGCCGAGTCGCTCCTGCATCTGATCGGCCAGCTGTTCGGCCCCGGGGAACGTCGTGTACTCGTGGACGACCAGGTGCAGGTGCTCGGTCGCCGCCTCGCCGAGTACCCGCCGGAACTCCTGCGAGCGCTGCTCGGTGCGAGTGGGGACGACGACGTCGGCGCCGGCGCCCAGGTACGCCCGGACGACGCCCTCGCCCACGGCGCCGGTGCCGCCCGGAACGAGAACCCGGCGACCGGACAGGTCAGGTAGGTCGGACAGGTCGGGGATGTTTCTGCTGCTCATGCGGTCACTCCTGATGGACGGGAAGAGGTCGGGGCCGAGGGCGCCGACGCCAAACGGTGGCGAGGCCAACGTTGGCCTGCCCAACATAAGCCGGGAGCGTTGGTCTGTCCAACGGTTAGCATGGGGCATGGCACCGGATGGCAACCAGGTGCTGCGGCCCCCGGCCCGGCTGCGCGGGCTCACCAGCTGGCAGGTGAGCAAGCTCGCCACGCTCGGTGCGCGGCTGACCGCCCCACGTATGCCCCTGGGTGCTCGGACCGATTTCGCCGTCCTGGCGGCACTGGACGAGTACGGGGAACTCAGTCAGGCCGAGCTCGGCCGCCGCCTCGGCCTGGACCGCAACGACGTCAACGGTGTCCTCAACCGCCTCCAGCAGCGCCACCAGGTCGACCGCCGGGCCGACCCGGCCGACCGGCGCCGCAACGTCATCAGCGTCACCGACGCCGGCCGTCAGCAGCTCGAGGATCTCCAGCGGCACGCCGACGCCGTCCAGGAGCAGCTACTGGCCCACCTCGACCCCGCCGACCGGGACCAGTTGCACGCCCTGCTCGCGAAGCTGCTCGCCAGCCACGACCCACAACCGGCGTAGGGGCGCCGCGCTGCCCCCGGTGTCCGGCCGGAACCGGGGTCGGGCCGTGCCGACGAGTCAGCGCCGGGCGGACGAGTCAGCGCCGGGGGGACCGGTCAGCGGCGGGCGAAGTGGTCCCAGCCGCGGCCGGTGGGTCCCGGCACCCGGCCGTCGACCGTGACACCGCCGTCGCCGTCCAGCACCCGCCCGATCCCGGTCCAACCGGGCGGCAGCTCGATCTCCGCCGGGAACGTCGCGACCAGGGCATGGTCCTCGCCGCCGGTGAGGACCATCTGCAGCGGGTCCGCGTTCATCGCGGCCGCGACCGTCCGGACCGGCTCGTCGATCGGCAGCCGGCCCCCGGTGACGTCGATCACCACCCCGCTGGCCGCCGCCACGTGGCCCACGTCGGCCAGCAGCCCGTCGGAGACGTCGATCATGGCTGTCGCACCGGCGGCCGCGGCCTGCGGGCCGGCCGGGTAGGGCGGCTGGGGCCGCTGGTGGGCCGCCACGGCCAGCCGGGGCGACCGGAACCCTCGGCCGAGAGCTGCCCAGCCCGCAGCGGCCCAGCCGAGCCGCCCGCAAACGGCCAGGACGTTCCCCGGGCGCGCGCCGGAGCGCAACACCGGCGCGACGCCGGGCGCAAGCTCGCCGAGCGCGGTGACGGCCACCGTCACGGCCGCGGCGGAGCTGGTGTCCCCGCCGACGACCCGGGCGCCGACCGACGCGGCCTCGTCGGCGATCCCGGCGGACAGCTCCACCGCCCACTCGGCCGGGAGCTCCGGGGGTCCGGCGAAGGCGACGACCAGGGCGGTGCACACCCCGCCCATCGCGGCGACGTCGGCCAGGTTGGCTGCGGCGACCTTGTGCCCGACGTCGGCGGCACTGGACCAGTCGCGGCGGAAGTGCCGGCCCTCGACCATCAGGTCCGTGGTCACCAGCATCGCGCCGGAACGCACCGAGACCAGCGCCGCGTCGTCGCCCGGTCCGACCGGCACCGCATCGTCCGGGAACTTCCCCAGACGCGCCAGCATCCGATCGATCAACCCGAACTCACCCGCTCCAGCCAGCGTCGTACCCCGGCCCTGCTCGTCTCCCATGCCCGTGCCCTCCTCCCGTGCCAGAGGCGACCGGGCGTAGCGTCGATGCGGTGATCAGCGCGTACATCCTCGTGCAGGCCCGGATCGGCGCCGGGACGGTCCGCACCCCGACGTGCACCGTCGTCGACTCCTGAGACGGCTCGCCGCCGCAAGCGCCCCGGCGGCCCTGGCGGCGCTCGCCGCCGGCTGCTCCCCCGGTCCCGTCGCCGTCGCACCGCCGACGGTCGACGCGCGCACCGGCGCCACGTGCGCGGCTCTGCACGATGTGCTCCCCACTCACGTCCTGGGCGGTGACCGGCGCGACACCGACCCGGCCAGCGACACCACCGCGGCCTGGGGGCAGCACCCGACGGTCACGTTGACCTGCGGCGGTCCCGCGCCGGCCCGGGCGTCCTCGTCAGCGGACCTGGTGAGGATCGACGGGCTGGTCAGCTGGCTGCCCGTGCCGACCGACGGCGGCGGCTACGACCTGTACGCCTACGGCCGGACGGTCTGGGTCCGGGTGAGCGTCCCGAATCCCGGCTCGGCGAACCCGGTGGACGCCGCCACCGCGCTCACCCCGGCCGTGTCCCGGACCGTGCCGGCTGCCTGACGGCCTCCGGCGGCCGTCAGCGCAGACCGACCGGCCGGCCGGCGGCCAGCGCGACGAGGCGGTCCACCAGGCTCGGGTAGTCCACGCCGGACGCGGCCCACAGCCGCGGGAACATCGACTGCTCGGTGAAGCCGGGCAGGGTGTTGACCTCGTTGACCACCAGCTCCCCGTCGGGGCGCAGGAAGAAGTCGACACGGGCGAGCCCCTCGCAGCCGAGCGCCAGGAAGGCGCGCACGGCCTGGTCGCGCACCCGGCCCGCCGTCGCGGCGGGCAGGTCGGCGGGAACGGCCAGCTCGGTCCCGGCGGCGGCGGAGTACTTCGCCTCGAAGTCGTAGAAGTCGCGGCCGGCCGCCACGGTGATCTCACCGACCACGCTGGCCTGCGGCCGGCGTCCCTCGGCGCCGCCGAGGACGCCGCACTCCAGCTCGCGACCGGCCACCGCCGCCTCGACGAGGACCTTCGGGTCGTGCTCGGCGGCGCGCCGGACCGCCTCGTCGAGTGCTGCCGGGTCGTCCACCCGGCTGATGCCGAACGACGAACCGGCCCGGGCGGGCTTGACGAACACCGGCAGACCGAGAGCGGTGATCTGCTCGCGTACGGCGTCCACAGGTGAGTCGGGCGGCACCACGACCCACCGGCCGACGGGGAGCCCGGCCGCGGCGAGCAACACCTTGGCGACGTGCTTGTCCATCGCCGCAGCCGACGCCAGCACGCCGGAGCCGACGTAGCGGACACCTGCCATCTCCAGCAGCCCCTGCAACGTCCCGTCCTCCCCGAACGGCCCGTGCAGCAGTGGGAAGACGACGTCGACGGCCCCGATCTCCCACGGCGGGGCACCGGGTGGGACGACGGTCAACGAGGCGTTCCCCGGCGGGAGCAGGACGGGCGCGGCATCGTCGGCCACGGCGGACGCCGCCGGCCCGTCGAGGGCGAACCGCCGCAGGTCGGTGGACTCCAGCACCCACCGGCCGTCGCGGGCGATCCCGATCGGGACGACGTCGTACCGGGCCGGGTCCAGCGCGGCGAGCACCCCACGGGCCGTCTGGCAGGACACGGAGTGCTCGCTGCTGCGCCCGCCGAAGACGACCGCCACCCGGAGCCGCCGATCCGGGTCCGACCTGTCGATCCCGCCTGGAGCCCGCGCAGCCGGGTCCACCTGACCCGGAGCCGGCTGGGCGGTCGGCGGCAGGGCGGCGGGCTCGGTCATCGCGCAGGAACCTACCGGTCCGGCGGGACGCGGCGCGGGTCCACCCGAGGCCCGGTGCGGACGTGGCCCCGCAGTGTCGCCAGCAGCTCGTCGACCCGGTCGGCCAGCGCGTCGGCGGGATGTCGGTCGGCGGCGGCGCCGCTTGTCGGTCACCGTCGCCGTCGGGGCTGGGGCCGAGCAGGTCCCCGACGGTCACCGGCGACCCGAAGGCGACCTGCATCAGCCGGCGGGGCAGCGGCCGCGGCAATCGCCTGCCCAGTGGCATGACGAGGTTGGGGCCCCACAGGGCGGCAGGCACGATCGGGACACGGGCGGCAGCGGCAATCCGGACGGCTCCGGTGCGGGCACGTACCGGCCAGCCGGCGGGATCGCGGGTGATCCGGCCTTCGGGGAAGACGACGACGCACTGACCGTCGGCCGCTGCGGCCACCGCAGCCGGCACAGCGTCGGCGGCCCGCTCGCTGTCGCGTCGGACCGGAATCTGCTCGCACCGGCGCAGCACCCGGCCCAGGCCGGGAACCGACCACAGGCCGCGCGCGGCGAGGAACCGGGGGACCCGGCCGGCCGAGTCGACCGCCGTACCGAGCAGCAGGGAGTCCAGCAGCGACACGTGGTTGGCCGCGACGACGACTCCGCCGGATCCGGGCAGCGTGCCGGTCCGTCGTGGACGGCCAAGCACCCGCAGCAGCGCGCGGCTGCACCCGAGCACGACCTTCAGAGCGACGACGCGACGCTCCAGGTCCGTGGGCGTCCCGACGCGGGCGCGCCCCCTCGGGCCCGGCTGGGCGCTCAGCGGCGGTTGGATCGACACATGTCCCCCGCGGTATCGGTGCCCGCCTGCGTGCCGCCGCCGCAGTCCCGCCTCGCGGCTCCGCCGCCGCAGTCCCGCCTCGCGGCTCCGCCGCCGCAGTGGTGGATCGTCGTCCCGGTCAAGGACACCGCGCGCGGGAAGAGCCGGATCACCGCAGCGCCGGCCGTGCGGGCACGCCTGGCGCGTTCACTGGCTGCCGACACCATCGAGGCGGCGGTCGCCGCCGCGGGTGTTCGAGCGGTGCTCGCGGTCGTCGACACCGCTACCGACACAGCGCTCGCGACGGCGGCCGGGGCGCTCCCCGTTCCGACCGACGGTCCGGGGCTGGCCGCAGCCGTCGAGGCCGGGCTCACCGCGGCACCGGAGGGTGCGCCGGTCGCGGTCCTGCTCGGCGACCTCCCGGCGGCACGCCCGAGCGACATCGCGGATGTCCTCGCCGCGGTCCGACCAGGCGAGGCGGTGTTCGTCGCGGACGCGGCCGGAACGGGCACCACGCTCGTGGCCGCCCGGGATCGCCGGCTGCGTCCGTTGTTCGGGCCCGGCTCGGCGCAGGCACACCGACGGGCCGGCTTTCGGGACCTGGCGGCCACCGGCGAGATACCGGCGGGTCTCCGCCACGATGTCGACACCGCAGCAGACCTGGCCGTCGTGGCCGCGCTGCCGCCACCGATCGGACGGGCCACCGGTGCACTGCTCGCCGACGACGAGCTGCGAGCGGCGCTCACCGCCACCTGACCTACCCGATCCGATCAGCCGCTTTTCGCCGCGCGCCGGGTCGCCTTCGTCGGCGCGCCGGCCTTCACCTTCACCGCCCGGGTGCCTGTCGCCTTGGTGGCCGCGCCGCCCGCCGCGGCCTGCGGGGCTGCGGCGGCCGCCGACTTGGCGGATGCCTTGGTCGCGGCGGCCTTGGTCGTAGATGCCTTGGTCGCAACCGCCTTCGTCGCAACCGCCTTGGTCGCAGTCGCCTTGGTCGCGGCAGACTTCGTGGCGGATGCGGGCGTGGCCGTCGCCTTGGCCGCACGGACCGTCCGGGTCGCGGCCGCCGCCGCGGCGGACTTCTTGGCCGCCGGCACGCGCGCGAACTTCTTGTCCCCGGCGATGTAGGCCTTCAGCTCGGCACCCGGGCGGAAGCGTGGGACGGACGTCTTCTTCTTCTTCACCGACGCACCCGTCGCAGGATTACGCACGGTGCGAGCCGGCTTGTCGAGCTTCTCGAACACCCCGAACCCGGTGATCCCGACCTTCTCGCCGGTGACGACCGTGCGGGTGATGGTCTCCAACACCGTGTCGAGCGCCTGCGCGGCCACCTTCCGGTTGCCGTCGAAGCCGGGGGCGAGCGCGTCGATCAGCTGGGCCTTGTTCATGGTGCCTCCGCGGGCTGCCGGGCCGGGGCCGTCCCCGACTGCGGCAACGGTATGGCGAGATCGCTGCGCACACAACGAACGCGCGTCCGAACGGCACTGTGTCGCCGGTCGACGCGACCGCCAACCGGTCCGTCCGTCGGAAAGGACCGATGCATCCCTGGCCCCGCATCGCCAAGCAGGACTCGGGATCGGGCAACTCTCGGACCAGCGCGGGCGGCGTCAGGCCGGCGCGGGCAACGTCCGTGGGGTGTGTGGGGCACGTCGGAGTTCGAACGCGTCGATCGCGTCCGCCGACCGCAGGGTCAGCCCGATGTCGTCCAGTCCCTCCAGCAGCCGCCAGCGGGTGTAGTCGTCGACCCCGATCGGTGCCAGCACCGTGCCGTCCCCGGTCGACACCTGCCGGTTGACCAGGTCGACGGTCACCGTCGTGCCGGGCAGGTTCTCCAACACCTTCCACAGCTGCTCGATGGTCTCCTCCGACGCGGTGGCCGCCAGCAGGCCGGCCTTGCCCGCGTTGCCGCGGAAGATGTCCGCGAACCGCACGGAGAGCACCGCCCTGAAGCCACCGTCGGTCAGCGCCCACACGGCATGCTCGCGGGAGGAGCCGGTCCCGAAGTCCGGGCCGGCCACCAGGACCGACCCCGACGCGTACGCGGGGGCGTTGAGCACGAAGTGCGGGTCCGAGCGCCACGCGCTGAACAGCCCGTCACCGAAGCCGGTGCGCGTCACCCGCTTGAGGTAGACCGCCGGGATGATCTGGTCGGTGTCGACGTTGGCCCGGCGCAGCGGGACGCCGATGCCGGTGTGGGTGGTGAACGCGTCCACGTCAGCCTCCTGCGACCGTCGCCAGGGACAGCCACGCCGGGTCCGACAGCCGCCCGGCCACCGCGGTCGCGGCCGCGACGTTCGGTGAGACCAGGTGTGTGCGGCCGCCCTTGCCCTGCCTGCCCTCGAAGTTCCGGTTCGAGGTCGACGCGGCGCGCTCGCCGGGCCGCAGCTGGTCCGGGTTCATCCCCAGGCACATCGAGCACCCGGCGGCACGCCACTCCGCACCCGCCGCGGTGAAGACCCGGTCCAGGCCCTCGGCCTCGGCGGCCAGCTTCACCCGCATCGAGCCCGGGACCACCAGCATCCGCACGCCGTCGGCGACCTTCTGGCCGGCCAGCACCTCGGCCGCGGCCCGCAGGTCCTCGATGCGGCCGTTCGTGCAGGAGCCCAGGAACACCGTGTCCACGGCGATGTCGCGCATCAGGGTGCCCGGCGACAGGTCCATGTACTCCAGCGCACGCCGGGCCGAGGACCGGTCGTCGAGGTCGGCGAACTGCTCCGGGTCAGGAACGGACCCGTCGAGCGGGACACCCTGGCCCGGGTTGGTCCCCCAGGTGACGAACGGGGTGATCGCATCTGCATCGAGGACTACCTCGCGGTCGAACGTGGCCCCGGGGTCGGTGACCAGCTCGCCCCACGCCGCCAGCGCGGCATCCCAGTCCGTGCCGGCGGGGGCGTGCGGCCGGCCCTGCAGGTAGGCGAACGTCGTCTCGTCCGGCGCGACCATCCCCGCCTTGGCACCCCACTCGATGGACATGTTGCAGACCGTCATCCGGCCCTCCATCGACATCTCGCGGAATGCCTCGCCGCGGTACTCCACGACGTGGCCCTGCCCGCCGGCGGTGCCGACGCTGGCGATCAGCGTCAGCACGAGGTCCTTGGGGGTGACGCCCGGGCGCAGGTGTCCGTCCACGGTGACGGCCATGGTCCTGGGGCGGGTCTGCGGAAGGGTCTGCGTGGCCAGCACGTGCTCGACCTCGGAGGTGCCGATGCCGAACGCGAGAGCACCGAACGCGCCGTGGGTGGAGGTGTGGGAGTCCCCGCACACGACCGTCATACCCGGCTGGGTGAGCCCGAGCTGAGGTCCGACGACATGCACGATGCCCTGCTCGGCGTCGCCCATCGAGTGCAGGCGCACACCGAACTCCGCGCAGTTGGCCCGCAGCGTGTCCACCTGCAGCCGCGACACCGGGTCCGCGATCGGCAGCCCGATGCCGGTGGTGGGGACGTTGTGGTCCTCCACGGCGATCGTCAGGTCCGGGCGCCGGACGGGCCGGTCCGCGGCGCGCAGCCCGTCGAAGGCCTGCGGGCTGGTGACCTCGTGGACCAGGTGCAGGTCGATGTAGAGCAGGTCCGGCTCGCCGGCAGCACTACGGACCACGTGGTCGTCCCACACCTTCTCGGGCAGCGTCCGCGGTCGCACCGCGCCACCCGCTCCGGGCTCCTGCTCGCCGGCCATCCGATCCTCCCTCGTCCGTCACCAGGACCTGCTCGTCGCCGTTGCATCTCAGCCAACGAGACGGCAGTATCGATCTATGGACAAGTCTAGCGGTGTCGGCGTGCTGGACAAGGCCGCGGCCATCCTGGACGCCCTCGAGGCGGGTCCCTCGACGCTGGCCGGTCTCGTCGCCGCGACCGGGCTGGCCCGGCCCACCGCCCATCGGCTGGCGGTCGCGCTGGAGCACCACGGTCTGGTCGCGCGGGATGTCCAGGGCCGCTTCTTGCTCGGCTCGCGGATTCCGGAACTGGCTGCCGCCGCGGGCGAGGACCGCCTGCTCGCGGCGGCCGCCCCGGTGCTGGCCCGGCTCCGGGACATCACCGGGGAGTCCGCGCAGGTGTATCGCCGCCAGGGCGACCACCGGGTCTGCGTCGCCTCGGCGGAGCGGCCGTCCGGGCTGCGGGACACGATTCCCGTCGGGATGCAGCTGACCCTGGCGGCCGGCTCGGCAGCCCAGGTGCTGCTGGCGTGGGAGGAACCGGAGCGGATGCACCGAGGGCTGCAGGGTGCCCGGTTCAACGCTCAGACCCTGGCGGCCGTGCGCCGCCGCGGATGGGCCTACAGCATCGCCGAGCGGGAGGCCGGGGTGGCGTCGGTATCGGCGCCGATCCGTTCGGCGGGGATGCGGGTGGTGGCCGCGGTGTCGGTGTCCGGGCCGGTGGAGCGGCTGACCCGCCAGCCCGGCCGTCTGCACGCCCCGGCGGTCCTCGGCGCCGCCGAGCGGCTGTCCGACGTGGTCCGCCGCTCCGACGGCTGAGCCGCCCACGGGAGCTTGGCTCGAGGCCGGGGCCAACGACAGGATCCCTGAAGCCCGGGGATCGGCCGGAGAAGGGCCCGGTCGTGACGACCCGGGCCCTTCCGACGTAGCCCCGACGGGATTCGAACCCGCGCTACCGCCGTGAGAGGGCGGCGTGCTAGGCCGCTACACAACGGGGCCGTCCAGCACTGGTGGTGAGTCCGCAGGGACGACGGAAACAGCGTGAGCGAACTCATCACCGCTGGGGTACCTGGACTCGAACCAAGACTAGCTGAACCAGAATCAGCCGGGCTGCCAATTACCCCATACCCCACCGGCAGGCCGGCCAGGCCGACTGCCGGGGTCGACACTAGTCCACGGGCAACCGGGCGGGCAAAGCGCCCGGCGCCCGTGAGGGCAGCCGTTGCCCCGTCAGGGCGGCGGGCGCCCCGTCAGACCGGCGTAACGGCGAGCGCCGCGGCCAACCGGGCGACCGACGCGACCCGGCCGAGCAGCTCGATCGACTCGAACAGCGGCGGCGAGACCCGCCGTCCGGTGACCGCGACCCGGACCGGCCCGAACGCGACCCGCGGCTTGAGCCCCAGCCCGTCGACGAGCGCGGCCCGCAGCGCCCCCTCCACCGATGCGGTCGTCCACGGCTGCAGGTCCGCCAGTGCGTCCCGGGCCGCCTGCAGCGTCGGGGCCGCACCGTCGAGCTGGCCGGCGTCGGCGGGATCGACCGCGAATGCGTCCCCCGCGAAGAGGAACCCGAGCATCGCCTCGACCTCGGCCAGGACCACGACCCGCTCCTGGACCAGCGGGGCCGCCGCCTCGACGACCAGACGATCAGCCTGGGACGGCGGGTCGGCGATCAGTCCGGCGCCGACCAGCCGGTCCAGCACCCGGGCGGCGAAGTCGGCAGGCGTCAGCAGCCGTACCCACTCGGCGTTGATCGCCTCGGCCTTTCGCAGGTCGAACCGGGCCGGGCTGGAACTGACCCGCGTGATGTCGAACGCCTCGGCCATCTCCGTCATCGAGAAGACCTCGCGGTCCCCGCCGATCGACCAGCCCAACAGCGCCAGGTAGTTCAGCAGCCCCTCGGGCAGGAAGCCCCGCTGTCGGTAGAGGTCCAGGGAACTGCTCGCGTCCCGCTTGGACAGCTTCCGGTTCCCCTCCCCCATCACGTACGGCAGGTGGCCGAAGAACGGGATCTTCACCGACAGCCCGAGTCGCAGCAGGGCGCGGTGCAGCGCGAGCTGGCGGGGCGTCGAGCTGAGCAGGTCCTCCCCGCGGAGGACGTGGGTGATCCGCATCTGCGCGTCGTCGACCGGATTCGTCAACGCGTACAGGGGTTCTCCGTTGGCCCGGACCAGCACCGGGTCCGCCACCGACCCGGCCGCGAAGCTGATGTCGCCCTTGACCAGGTCGGTCCAGGCCAGGTCCTCCGCCGGCATCTGGAAACGCAACGACGGCTGGCGCCCCTGCGCGCGGAAAGCGGCCCGTTCCGCCTCGGCCAAGTCCCGGTCGGCGTTGTCGTAGCCGAGCTTCGGGTCCCGACCGGCCGCACGGTGGCGCGCCTCGATCTCCTCCGGCGTCGAGTACGACTCGTACAGGTACCCGGCCGCCCGGAGCCGGGCGACCACGTCGTCGTAGAGCTCGCGTCGTTCGCTCTGCCGGTACGGCCCGTAGGGGCCCCCGACCTCCGGGCCCTCGTCCCAGTCGATCCCGAGCCAGCGCAGGGCATCGAGCAGCCCGCGGTAGGACTCCTCGGTGTTGCGCGTCGCGTCGGTGTCCTCGATCCGCAGCACCAGGGTGCCGCCGTGGTGCCGGGCGAAGGCCCAGTTGTACAGCGCGGACCGGACGAGCCCGACGTGCGGGTTGCCGGTGGGCGACGGGGGGAAGCGCACCCTGATCTCGTCCGGGGCGTTGACCTCGCGCACGATCGGCTCGGTAGCGGTGGCCGGGCGCCCACCGTCGTCGGCTTCACGCTCGTTGCCGGGCGCGCCGCTCACCGGGCCGGCGCCGGGCAGGTCGTCGGCGGTCTCCGGGTCATCAGGCCCGCCGGGCAGCGGCGCGACCGGCTCCGTCGGGTCGACCGCCGGCTCGATCGGGTCCGGCAGCACCGGCGGGGCCAACGGGTCCGGGACAGCGGGGTCCGGGACGGCCGGGTCCGGGACAGCCGGGTCCGGCAGGGTCGGGTCCGGAGCAGTGGTCGCGCGGGTGTCAGCCATGATCGGGCCAGGCTAGCCAGGCCGGGTCAGCGCGGGACCACACCTGCCCGGAACAACCCGTAGGTGAGGCCGTCCAGCAGCGCCTCCCATGACGCCTCGACCAAGTTCGGTCCGACGCCGACCGTGGTCCACGACCCGCGTTCGTCCGCTGTCGTGATGAGCACGCGGGTCACCGCGTCGGTGCCGTGCGAGGTGTCCAGGATCCGCACCCGGAAGTCGGTGAGCTCCAGCTTCTCCAGCTCCGGGTAGGCGCGGCCGAGCGCGGACCGGACGGCCTGGTCCAGCGCGTTCACCGGCCCGTTGCCCTCGGCGACCGCCACCAACCGCACGCCGCCGGCGTGCAGCTTGACCACCGCCTCGCTCTCCCCGGTGTGCGCACCCGGCAGAGCACTGCTCTGTCCGGTGACCAGACGTCCGGCGGCCAGCAGGTCCGCCGTGCTGTGCGAGGCACTGTGCACGCGCCAGGACTCGACCTCACAATAGGAGATCGGAGCGCCGCTCTCGGTCCGGAGCAGCAGGTCGAACGACGCGTCCGCGGCGTCGTAGGCGTAGCCGCTCGCCTCCGCCCGCTTCACCCGCTCCACGACCCGGGCGACCAGCTCGGCGTCGCCGGCGATGTCCTGGCCGAGCTCCGCGGCCTTGAGCTCGACGCTCGCCCGGCCGGCCATCTCCGACACCAGCATGCGGCGGTCGTTGCCGACGGCGGCGGGCTCGATGTGCTGGTACAGCGCCGGGTCCTGCCGGATCGCGCTGGCATGCAGGCCCGCCTTGTGCGCGAACGCCGACGCGCCGACATAGGGCGAACGCGCGTGCGCCGCGGTGTTGGTGATCTCGGCGACCGTGTGCGCGACGTGGGTCAGCTCGGCGAGGCTGCCGGCGGGCAGCACCCGACGGCCAAGCTTGGTCTCGAGGTTGGCCACGATCGTGGTGAGGTCGGCGTTGCCGGTGCGCTCCCCGTAGCCGTTGACCGTGCCCTGCACGTGCGACGCTCCGGCCTGCAGCCCGGCCAGGCTGTTGGCGACCCCGCAGCCGGTGTCGTTGTGGCAGTGGACGCCGACGACGGCGTCGGGCAGCGCTGCCACGACCTCGCGGACGGTGGCCGTGACGTCGTCGGGCAGCATGCCGCCGTTGGTGTCGCACAGCACGAGGACCTCCGCGCCGGCGCCGGCCGCGGCCTGCAGCACCGCCTCGGCGTACCCGCGGTCGTGGCGCCAGCCGTCGAACAGGTGCTCCGCGTCGAGGAACACCCGCCGCCCGTGCTCGACCAGGTACCCGACCGTGTCGGCGACCATCGCGAGGTTCTCCTGCCCGGTCGTGCGCAGGGCGACCTCGACATGGCGCCGGTGCGCCTTCGCGACGATGGTGACCACCGGCGCACCGGATTCCAGCAGCGCGGCGACCTGGGGGTCCGCGGCGACGTCGGCACCGGCACGTCGGGTCGCGCCGAACGCGGCGAGCGTCGCATGCGCGAGCTCCACCTCGGCCGCGCGGGCGAAGAACTCGGTGTCCTTGGGGATCGCGCCCGGCCAGCCACCCTCGACGTAACCGACGCCGAGCGTGTCCAACAGGCTCAGGACGGCGAGCTTGTCCCCGACCGAGAGCGACAGTCCCTCCTGCTGGGCGCCGTCGCGCAGCGTCGTGTCGTAGACGTCGAGGCGACCCACCTACGCGACCTGCCGCAACCAGCCGGCCGGGTCCGGCCGCCGCCCGTACTGCAGGTCCAGCAGGCCGGTCCGGATCGCCGACGTCACGGGGGGCGCGGCGGTCACCGGCCCGGACCCGGTGCCGACCACCAGGTCCTCCAGACCCGCCTGCACGATCCGCCCGACGGGGGTGACGACCGCGGCGGTCCCGCAGGCGAACACCTCCAGCACCCGGCCGGACCGGACGTCGGCGCGCAGGTCGTCCAGGGCGATCGGCTGCTCGACGGGTGTGTACCCGAGCTCACCGGCGAACGCCAGGATCGCGTCCCGGGTGACGCCCTCCAGGATCGCCCCGGTCAGCGGCGGGGTGACCACCGTCCCGTCGGCACGGACCACGAACACGTTCATCCCGCCGAGCTCCTCGATCCAGCGGTGCTCCACCGCGTCGAGGAAGACCACCTGGTCACAGCCGTTGGCCACGGCCTCCTGCTGGGGCAGCAGCGACGCGGCGTAGTTCCCCCCGGTCTTCGCGGCACCGGTGCCGCCGGGCGCGGCCCGGGAGTAGTGCTCGGCGACCCACAGCGACACCGGCACCGGCCCGCGGGTGAAGTAGGAGCCGGCCGGGGAGGCGATGACCGAGTACTGCGCCGACCGCGACGGACGGACGCCGAGGAACGCCTCGTCGCCGAACATCAACGGGCGCAGGTAGAGGCTGGTCTCGCCGCCGCCGGGCACCCAGGCGATCTCCGTCCGCACCAGTTCGGTCAACGAGGACAGGAAGTCCCCGACCGGCAGTTCGGGCAGCGCCAGCCGGCGGGCGGAGCGGGCGAACCGCGCGGCGTTGGCCTCGGGGCGGAACAGGTGAACCGATCCGTCCGCGTGCCGGTAGGCCTTGAGCCCCTCGAAGATCGACTGGGAGTAGTGCAGGACCGCCGACGCCGGGGACAGCTGGAACGGCCGGAGCGGGCCGATCAGGGCGTCGTGCCACCCGCGGTCGGCGGTCCACGCCGCGGTCGCCATGTTGTCGGTGAAGTGCCGACCGAAGCCGGGATCGGCGAACACCGCCGCCCGGTCGGCCTCGCTGGCCGGGGACCCGTTCGGCCGGACCGCCCAGCGCAGCCCGCCCGACGGCCGCGACTCGACGGCGGGCTGGAGGTCCAGCGCCCCGTCCAGGGTCGCCGCCTCGGTGACGGCCCCGACAGCGCTCGTGGATGTTCCGACAGCGGTCATGGCTGCTCCGTCCGGGTGGCTCTCGACGATTGCCGAACGGTACCCGCGGGCCGCGGGGCGCTCACGGGCTCGCCGCACCGATGGCGGCGACCGAGGTCGCCAGGGCGTCCCCGACCTGTGCCGTGGAGCGCTCGGTGGCCCGGGTCCGGCCGGCGATGTCGGCGGTCACGGCGGCGTCAATGCGCGCGGCGACCTCGGTCAGGCCCAGGTGCGCGGCCAGCATCGCGGTGGAGAGCACCGCCGCGGTCGGGTCGGCGCGGTGGGTCCCGGCGATGTCCGGCGCGGAGCCGTGCACCGGCTCGAACATCGACGGTCCCGTCCGGTCCGGGTTCACGTTCCCGGACGCGGCCAGCCCGATGCCGCCGGTGATCGCGGCCGTCAGGTCGGTGACGACGTCGCCGAACAGGTTGTCGGTGACGATCACGTCGAACCGGCCCGGGTCGGTGACCAGGTGGATCATCGCGGCGTCGATGTGGCTGTAGTCGACGGCCACCTCGGGGAAGTCGGCGGCGACCTCGTCGACCACGCGGCGCCAGAGCCCACCGGCGTAGGTGAGCACGTTGTGCTTGTGCAGCAGCGTCAGCTTCCGCCGCGGCCGGGCCGCGGCCCGGGTGAATGCGTCGACCACGACCCTGCGGACACCGAAGGCGGTGTTGACGCTGACCTCGGTGGCCACCTCGGCATCGGTGCCCGCGCGCAGCACTCCCCCGTTGCCGACGTAGGGACCCTCGGTCCCCTCCCGGACGACGACCAGGTCGATCCCACCCGCCGTGACCTCGGGCACCAGGGGCCCGGTGACGCCCGGGTAGAGCCGGGACGGGCGCAGGTTGACGTACTGGTCGAGTGCGAACCGCAGCCGCAACAGCAGCCCCCGTTCGAGCAGTCCGGACGGGACGGTGCGGTCCCCGGGCGCGGCACCGACCGCGCCCAGCAGGATCGCGTCGTGGCCGCGCAGCTCCGCCAGCACGCTGTCCGGCAGCACCTCTCCGGTCCGCAGCCATCGGGCGGCGCCCAGGTCGTAGTCGGTCCTCGACAGGGTGACCCCCGTGCCGTCCAGTGCCGCGGAGAGCACCCGCACGCCTTCGGCGACCACCTCCGGACCGATCCCGTCGCCGCCGATGACGGCCAGGTCGAGTTGTCGGTCCATGTCGCGGCACGATAGCCGCCACGTCCGGATGTCGGGACGGGCGTCTCACGCCTCGGCAGCACCAACTGACATCCTGGCCGGGTGAGCTCGCCGCCGGACTTGCCGCCGATCGTCACGGCCGCGTTGGACCGCGCCCGCCGCCTCGGCTTCGTCAGCTCCGCGCGGCTGGAGACCGGCCGGCTGCTCGCGGCGGTGGCGGCCGGGCGGACCGGGGTGCTCGCCGAGACCGGCACCGGTGCGGGCGTCGGCGCCGCCTGGATCGCCAGCGCACTGCGCCCGGGCGCCCGGCTGTTGACCATCGATCGGGAAGCATCGCTCACCGAGTCCGCGACCATCCTGTTCGCCGGGGACGACCGGGTCACGGTGCTGGGCGGGGACTGGACGCAGCTCGCCGACGGTGGGCCGTTCTCGCTGCTGTTCGTCGACGGCGGGGCGAAGCAGGAGGGGCCGGACGCGGTGGCCGGCATGGTGCAGGCGGGGGGACTGGTGATCCTCGACGACTTCACCCCGTCGGACAGCTGGCCCCCGGTCTACCGCGGGCGCGTCGACGGCCTGCGCGAGGCGTGGCTCACCGACGAACGGTTCGTCGCCGCCGAGGTCGCCGTCACCGCCGACGCCGCCGTCCTGCTGGCGACCCGGCGCGACTGACGGCGCGGTCGGGGCATCGCACGGCACCAGACGGAAGCGATCGCTTGAGGCCACCACCGCCTCGAGTGCGGTGGCGGCCTTGCGCAGGATCACTACCTCTTCCCACGATCGCGGATGCACGCATCACGCGTCACGCTGCAGGTGCTGTCGCCCGCCTAGGCTAGGAAATGGCTACGGAGACGGTTCAGCTGAACATGCGCGTCCCCCCGGGCATGCTGCGCGTGCTGGACGAGTTGGCCGCCGAGGCCGGCCGATCCCGGACCCGCTACATCGGACAGCTACTCAAGGACGCCCAGCTGCGCCGCGACATCGAGCGCGACATCGTCGAGCGCCGGACGTCTGGGCCGAGCGAGATCGACAAGCACATGGGCGAGGCCGGCGAGGAGTTCCTCGGCGACTATTACGGGGAGAAGGAGCGGGCCGCAGCGGCCGCGGAGCGGGCCACCGGCGCCGCGTGAGGTCGGTGGTGCTGGTGGACTTCGGTTTCGGCGTACACCCGGCGCTCGTGCTGACCCCGGACTGGCGGCGGAGAGAGAGCGAGAACGTCGCCGTGGTGCCGGGCCAGACGGGGCGGGCAGGGATGCGGTCGATGTTCTACGCCGGGCCCGAAGCCGGGCTCGACCACGAGACCGCGTTCGACTTTCACGCCATCACCACGGTGAAGGCCTCCCGGATGGGCCGCGGGGTCGGGCTGCTGAGCCCGGACCGGGAACGGGAGGTCCTCGACGCGGTCGCCCGGTCCCTGCATCTGGTCCTGCCCGAGACCCAGGCGGACTGGGCGTGAGCGGTCAGGGCATCGCCCGGACCAGGGACTCCTGCAGGTAGCCGAGCCACACATAGACCTGATGCACACCGACGCGGGGGTCGACGTCGGCCGGGTCCGCGCTGTCGGGGGCGGACATCGCCCCGTCGGCCAGCTCGTCCAGGGCCTCGGCGTCGGCTTCGGTCGCCAGCCCGATCCGGGTGGCCAGCGCCAGCCGCAGGTCGGTGAGCACCGTCAACCAGCCCAGTGCGGCCGCCTCGTCGAGCCGGACGTCGACGGGCTCGCGCGGGTCGCCGGCGAGTTCGTCGCGGACCGTCCGGGCGCGGTCGCCCTTGACCCGGCGCAGAGTCACCTCGGTGTAGCGCCGGAACTCGCTGCCGTCGCGTACCTGCTCCGGGTCCGGCGCCGTACCGGGCGCGGTGTAGGCGTCGGGCAGCAGCCGCGCCAGCACCGGGTCGTCCGGGGCCACGCCGGGCCCGATGCCCAGGGCGGCGGCGAACGGGTCCTCGGTCTGGGTCGGCACGCCCTCCTCGACCAGCTCGACGAGCTGTCCGGTCAGGTCGCGCAACAGCGCCGCCTCGACCGGGTCGAAGGTCGCCGACACCCGGCGCCGCCGGTCCCGGCGGAAGTGTGCGGTCACGACTGGTCGGCCTTCTGCACCGTCGACCAGAGGCCGTACCCGTGCAGTGCCTCGACGTTGCGCTCCATCTCCTCGCGGCCGCCGGTCGCGACCACGGCCCGGCCCAGGGTGTGCACGTCCATCATCAGCTTCTCGGCATGGCGGCGGTCGTAGCCGAAGTAGGTGCGGAAGACGTAGGCGACGTAGGACATCAGGTTGACCGGGTCGTTCCACACCAGGGTGATCCACGGGGTGTCCGGGACGGTGGTCAGCTCGGCCTCGGGGCGCGCGAGCTCCACCGGGGCGGTCATGGCCCCATTGTGACAAGCCCGCCGGGCGGGACGGGAGTCGGCAGCGGCGGCGGCGAGCGGCCGGTGCACCCGATTAGCGTTCGCCCGTGCCGACCTCGTCCGCGATGCTGACCGACCGGTACGAGCTGACGATGGCCTCGGCTGCGCTGGCCGACGGCACCGCCGACCGCGCGTGCGTGTTCGAGGTCTTCACCCGCCGGCTGCCCCCCGGCCGCCGGTTCGGCGTCGTCGCCGGCACCGCACGGGTGGTCGACGCCGTGCTCGACGCGCGGTTCACCGGAGCGGACCTGGACTGGCTGCGGTCGGTCGGCCTCGACGACGAGGCGTTGCTGGAGTTCCTCGCGTCCTGGCGGTTCACCGGGTCGATCGACGGCTACCGGGAGGGCGAGCTGTACTTCCCCGGCTCGCCGGTCCTCACCGTGACCGGGCCGTTCGCGGAGGCCGTCCTGCTGGAGACCTTCGTGTTGTCGGCGCTCAACCACGATTCGGCGGTCGCCGCGGCGGCCGCGCGCATGGTGCTCGCCGCCGGCGGACGACCGCTGGTGGAGATGGGCAGCCGGCGCAGCCACGAGCGGGCCGCGGTGGACGCCGCCCGCGCCGCGTGGCTGGCCGGGTTCGCCGCGACGTCGAACCTGGCCGCCGGCGAGAAGTACGGCATCCCGACAGTGGGTACCACGGCGCACGCATTCACGCTGCTGCACGACGACGAGCGCGCGGCCTTCGACGCCCAGGTCGCCGCCGCCGGACCGGGGACGACCCTGCTGGTCGACACCTACGACATCCGGGCCGGCATCGGGAACGCCGTCGCGGCTGCCGGGCCCGGGCTCGGGATGATCCGCATCGACTCCGGCGACCTGCCCGTGCTGGCCCACCAGGCGCGCGAGCAGCTGGACGCCCTGGGCGCCACCGGCACCAAGATCCTGCTCTCCGGCGACCTGGACGAGTACAGCCTGGCCGGCCTCGGCGCGGCGCCGGTGGACACGTTCGGCGTCGGCACGTCGGTGGTCACCGGGTCCGGCGCCCCGACCGCGGGCTTCGTCTTCAAGCTGGTCGAGGTCGAGGGCCGGCCGGTGGCGAAGCGGTCGGAGGGCAAGAACACCACCGGCGGCCGGAAGTGGGCGCACCGTCGGCACCGGGAGACCGGCACCGCCGAGGAGGAGGTCGTCGGCACCGGGCCGGAGCCGGCGCCGGACGCCGGCACCACCGCGCTGCAGGTCCGGTTCGTCACCCACGGCGCGCGCGCCGTCCAGTTCAGGCCCGACGGCGCGCGCGCCGGGCAGCCGGTCGCGCTCGCCGACAGTCGCGAGTACCTACGGGCCGCGCTGGTCACGTTGCCCTGGGACGGGGTGAAGCTGTCCGCCGGCGATCCGGCCATCCCGACGACCAGGCCCGGAGGCACCCGATGAGCGACCCGGCCGGCCAGCCCGCCCAGCTCGGCTCGGCGGCCGCTCCGCCCACGACGGCGCTGGTGGTCGTCGACATGCAGGTGGACTTCGGCCGGCCGGACGGCGCGCTGTTCGTCGCCGGCGGCGACGCGGTGCTACCCGTCGTCCGCGACTGGATCGCGCGGGCGACCGAGGCGGACTGGCCGGTCTTCTACACCCAGGACTGGCACCCGCCGAAGACTCCACACTTCGTCACCGACGGTGGGCTCTGGCCGGTGCACTGCGTCCGGGACACCGCGGGCGCGGCGTTGCTGCCCGGTCTCCCGGTGACCGGCCCGGTCGTCCGCAAGGGCGCGGACGGCCGGGACGGCTACTCCGGGTTCTCCGTGCGCGATCCCCGGTCCGGGGCCGTCGACGCCACCGAGCTGGGCTCCCTGGTCGCGGCCACCGGGGTCCGCGAGCTGGTGGTCGTGGGGCTGGCCGGCGACTGGTGTGTCAAGGAGACCGCGTTGGACGGCCGCCGACTGGGCTACGCGGTGCGCGTCCCGCTGGCGGCGACGGCGTTCGTCAACCTCGAGCCGGGCGCGGACGAGACGGCGGTGGCCCAGTTGCGCGCCGCCGGCGTCGACGTCGCGTGAGCTGGTGATCGCCGCGGCGGTCAGTGCTAGCAGTGACCACCCCGGCGGTCAGTGCTTGAGGGACTCGTAGACCTCTTTGCACTGCGGGCACACCGGGAACTTCTCCGGGTCGCGGTTGGGGATCCACAACTTGCCGCACAGCGCCCGGACCGGCTCACCGCTCATCGCCGACTCCAGGATCTTGTCCTTGGGCACGTAGTGGCTGAACTTCTCGTGGTCGCCCGGTTCGGCGTCCTTCGGGACGGGGATGGTGCGGGTGTCGTCCCGGGTCTCCGTCTCCGGCATCACGGTCGTCATGCCCCCAGTCTGCATCGGCCGGGCCCCGTTGCCGGCTGCCCGGCAGGACGGCTCAGTTGGCGGTGGGGTCGTCGGGGTAGGTGGCCGCAAAGGCCAGCGGCGGCCCGAGCCGGCGCAGCACCGCCGGCCACAGCTCGGTGGGGGCGGAGTCGAACGGGTCCGACAGCGCCGCGTCCACCACCAGCCAGGAGCCCCGGCGCAGCTCCTCGTCCAGCTGGCCCGGTCCCCACCCGGCGTACCCGGCGAAGACCCGCATCGCGGCGACGCCGTCGCGGACGATCTCCGGCGGCGCGTCGAGATCGACCAGGCCGACGTCCTCGTACAGCCGCTTCCAGCCGATCGGCGCGCCCGCCTGCCGGCCGCCCACCTTCCGGCTGGCTGCCCACCGGCCGCCGGCCCCGTTGCCGTCGTCCGTCGGCGCGAGCCGGGCGAGGCCGAGCGCGCTGTCCGGCGAGACCGGCCCTCCGGAGAAGACGACCGGAGGGTTCACGACCTCGCCGTGCCAGCCGGGCAGGACATGCCGGACCGGCAGCTGGGTGGGCCGGTTGACGACGAGCCCGAGCGTGCCGTCCCCGTCGTGGTCGAGCAGGAGCAGCACCGTCCGCCGGAACGGTTCCTCGGTGATCTCCGGTGTGGCGACGAGCAGCTGGCCGGGCAGCGGGACTGGTCTCACGACGACCATCCTCGTGCCGATGCCGGCGTACGGCCGGACCACGCATCGCGGCGGCAAGTGGCGCTTCTCGCAGCGCTATGTGGCCGAGCCGGCGCCCGGCCGCGTCTTGGCGATGGTGCCTGCACGGGGATTGCTCAGCGGAACGGCTCGCAGGGTGAGGAGTCACCGGCTCGACGTAGGGCGGGGCTAGAAGGGCCCTAGCGCTGGATGTTCGCCAGGTCGTCAAGGAGGCCGGGGTGCGTCGGCTGCCACCCGAGGGCGTCGCGGGTGTGGGCACTGGACGCTGGCTGGTCCATGGTGAAGATGGGACCGAACGGCCCGAAGTTTTCCTCCGGCACGGCCTCGACCGGCATGCCCAGTCGCCGGCCGATGACTGTCGCGATGTCGTGTACCGCGTCGCCCTCGTCGGCGACGGCGTGCCAGGCGGTTCCGGCCGGGGCCGATTCGAGGGCCAGTCGGAACAGGACTGCAGCGTCGAGGGCGTGCACGGCTGGCCAGCGCTGGGTGCCGTCGCCTGGGTAGCCGGACACTCCGACGCGGCGCGCTTGATCGGTCAGTAGGCCGGCGAATCCGCCCTTGCCCTCGTTGTGGACCGTGCGCGGCATGCGGACAGCTGTGCTGCGCAGACCGCGTGAGGCGAGATCTAGCAGCGCTGTGACCGAACGGCCTCGACCCCCCACCGGTCCCTCGGTCGGGAGCGGGTCGGCCTCGGTCGAGGTGCGGCCCGGCACCCAGGGCGTTCCGGAGACCGTGACGATCGGGCGGTCGCTTCCGATGAGCTCCTGTCCCAGCGCGTCGAGTGCGGCGCTCTCCTCGGCGACCGACTGCGCGAGCGCGTCCGGACTGCTGTAGTCGCCTCCGAACGCCAGACTGATCACGCCGTCGGACTGCGCCGCGCCGGCCCGCAGGACGTCGAGGTCCATCAGCTCTCCGCGCAGCACCTCGGCGCCGGCGCCCTCGAGGGTCTGCGCGGAGCCGTCCGAGCGGGCCAGCGCGAGAACGGTGTGGCCGTTGCCGAGAAGTTCGGCGACGGCGGCGGAGCCGATGGTGCCGGTACCGCCGGTGACGAAGACATGCATGAGGCTCTCCTGACCAGTCACGGGATCGTTGTCCCATCACTATACCCAGTGATGGGACGGGTATCCCATCACCTACGCTGGCCCGATGGGTCGGTGGCAACCGGGGGCGACCGAGCGGCTCGTCATCGCGGCCGTCGACCTGTTCACCGAGCAGGGGTACGACGCCACCACGGTGGCGCAGATCGCCGAGCGCGCCGGGGTCACCAAGAGCACCTTCTTCCGACACTTCCCCGACAAGCGTGAGCTCCTGGTCGCCGGCCAGGAGACGCTGAGCAGGCTGCTCGCCGACGGGATCACCGAGGCGTCTGCGACCGCCAGCCCACTCGAGGCCGTCGCAACCGGTCTCGAGCGCGCATCGGGTGCGATGGGGCCGACGAACCGCGAGCTCGGCCCCCGCCTGAAGGCAGCCGTGGCCGCCAGCACCGAACTCCAGGAGCGCGACGCCCTCAAGAGCGTCGGTCTCGCGGCGGCCATGACAGCCGCGCTCGTCGCCCGCGGTGTCCCCGACCCGACTGCGCGTCTCGCGGGCGAGCTGGGCGTCCTCGCCTTCAAGCGGGGCTACGCCGACTGGTCTGAAGGTGGTGGGGATGATGCCGAGGGGCTCGCGCGACATGCGCTGGGTGCCCTCGAGGACCTGCGCACGGCGGCGGCGTCCCTGGGCTGATCGACCGCCAACGAGTGGGCTCTACACGGAGCCGGTTCCGCAGGCGGCGAGCGCCTCGCGCAGCCCGGGCCGGGCCCGGTGAATGCCGCTGATGCCGTGGTCGACGTGGACGCGGTCGGGCTGAACGCGAAGGTCGGCGAGGCCCTGGCGCTGCGCGGTGAGGTCCTGCCCGTCGGTCGAGACCCGGGCGTAGCCGATCTTCACCGCGCGACGTGTGCGCTCAGGGAGCGGGAGGAGCAGCTGTCGGCACGCAGGCCGGGGCGTCTGCGTAGAAGGTTCCCCTTGCGGCACGGCGATCGAGCCTGAGCTCGTAACTGGCCTACACGGCCGCCGGCAAGGCGGTCCGCCGGATCATCAGCTTCAGTTCATGGCTCGGGGGTGAGCCGCAGGGTCGTGGCCGCAGCTGTGGCTCCGACCATGGACGTGCTGCCTGAGTACCCGTACTTGTCGCGGTAGGCGGTGTCAACGAGATCGCGCAGCCCGGCCGGGCCTTCACCGACGTCCTCCACGGCGGCGTCGGCCTCCAGGCCCGGGACTCGGATACGGGCGCTGCGGGAGCGCAGTGCGTGACCGAACCATCCGGTGTCGCGTCGGTACCACGTCCGCACGTACACCTGCCCCTCAGCGGACACGACCCAGATCGGTGTCCAGCGGTGCAGGGTCCCGTCGGTTCGCCTGACGGCGATCTGCAGTTCGGGGGCCGCCTGGATGACCTGCAACTCGTCCAGGGGCCAGACCTCGTTCATGGCGCGAGCACCTTCCCCGCCGCAGCTGTCAGTCCCGGTGGGCAGGGGGCTCGGTCTCTGTCGCCGACACCGAGACCGAGCACCCTCAAGAGACGACTCCCGTCGTGCGCTCCGATGCAGCAGTACCGGGCGAGCCTGTCACCAGGGCACGGTTCCGTTGTCGTCGAAGAGCTGGCCGGTGGGGCCGTCGTCGGGCAGGGTCGCGAGCCGGATCGCGGTCGCCGCGCCTTGCTCGGCGGTGACCGCTCCGGCGCCGTTGTTGAAGTCGGTCATGACGTAGCCGGGGCAGGCGTTGTTGATCAGGATGTTGGTGCCGCTCAGCTCCTTGGCGTACTGGATGGTGACGGCGTCGAGGAACGTCTTCGACGGCGCGTACGCCCCGGTGATCCCGCCGAGGTCGATGTCCGGGTTGGTCTGCAGCCCGAGGGAGCCGACGTGGCTGGACAGGTTGACGACCCGCGGTGAGGGCGAGCGACGCAGCAGCGGCAGCATCGCGTTGGTGACCCGGATGACGCCGATAACGTTGGTCTCCACGGCTGCCCGCACCGTGTCCAGGCCGATCGTGCTGGGCTCCTGCGGCCAGCCTCCGGTCACGCCGGCGTTGTTGACCAGCACGTCGAGCCGGCCGATGCGTTCCTCGAGCAGCCCGGCCGCAGCCGTCACACTCGCGTCGTCGGTCACGTCGAGCGGGACGGGGAACGCCTCGATGCCGGCCGCGTGCAGCTTCGCGACGGCATCCTGGCGGCGCTGCTCGTCTCGGGCGCCGACTCCGACGGCGTACCCGAGCCTGCCCAGTCCGGCCGCGATCTCGTAGCCGATCCCCTTGTTGGCTCCGGTCACCAGCACTGTCTTCGATTCGCTCATGCGTCGAGCGTGCGCGCCACCGGCCGGGACACCAACACCACCTCGGTGGTGCACCGATACCCCGATGACATCGATCGAGGGGTTGTTGAGCGGTACCTTCGGCACATGGAGACGCGCGAGCTCCGCTGCTTCGTCGCCGTCGCCGAGGAGCTGCACTTCGGCCGGGCAGCCGAACGGCTGGGGATCGCCCAACCTCCGCTATCGCGCACGATCAGTCAGAAGTCCAGCGGTGAGCTCCACTGGCGGACGAAGGCGGCGACGCTGGCGGGCTCGGCAAGGTCCAGTGCGCGGACTTGCGGTCGGGCCCGTCCGGTCGCCACGGCGATGTGCTCAGCTGCGGCGGCGCCAGCGCCGACGTTGCGCACAGCCAGCGTCACGACGGCGCCGGCAGCGGTCAGAGCACGCGCGGTCTCCGCGCCGAGGCCGGAGGACGCGCCGGTCACGAGAGCCTGTCGGCCGTGCAGGTCCACGCCGCGGACGACGTCGTCGGCAGTGTTGGTGGCGTCGAAGCGGGTAGTGATCAAAGGCTCGCGTGCCATGTTCGCTCCTCGGGGCAGCCGCGCTCAAGGGGACGTCGCTGTACAGAGAAGACTACGCCTGTAAAGTTTGAAGGTCGGACGGTACGGTCATCGCGTGACCGACCAAGTCGAGAGGACACCGGCGCCGCCGGGTGGTAGCGCTGAACGCCGTGAGGTGGTGCTGACCGCTGCGCTGAAGACCTTCGTCCACTACGGCTACCGCAAGGCCTCCATGGAGGACATCGCCAGCGCGGCGCGGATCTCGCGGCCGGGGCTGTACTTCCTGTTCGAGTCCAAGCAGAAGCTGTTCGCCGCAGCGATGGCGGCGGCGATCGAGCGAGACCTGACCACCGCCGCCCGCGCGCTCGAGGACAAGGCCCGGCCGCTGGGCGAGCGGCTGCTGGACGCCTTCGACGCCTGGACCGGCCGCTACGTCGGCGCCGTCGGCGGGGAGCTGAGCGCCGTCGCGGAGACCCACCGCGATGTCCTGGACGCGGCGGTGCTCCAGGCCCCGAACCGCTTTCGGGTCCTGATCGTCGACGCGGTCGTCAATGCAAGAGCAGAACAGGACCGAGCGACGTCGGAAGCGATCGCGAGCACCCTCATTAGCACCGCCCTCGGGCTCAAGCACCAGACCAGCTCACGCGGGACCTTCCGAGAAGGGCTCAGCACCGCCATCGCGCTGCTCCTGCGCTGATCACCCTCCGCCGGCTGGTCGACACCCGCGTCCGGCTCTACTGCCAGGGCGCAAGGCCGTTCCCACTCGGGATCCGCTGGGTGGGACGACCTCGCCGCTGCTGTTGCCGCAATACGGTCGGCTACCGGGACGGCTTTGCCAGCCGCCCAACCGCCCAACCGTCCTGGAACGGGTGCGATTACCACGCGATGACGCCATCGTCGTCGAAGAAGCCGCCAGTCGGCCGGCCGTCCGGGAGCGTGGCGAACCGGACGGCGATGGCCGCGCCCTCGGCCGCGGTCCGTGATCCGCTGAACCCGGTGAAGTCGGTGGCGACGTAGCCGGGGCAGACCGCGTTGATCAGGATGTCGGGGTCGGTCTCGGCGAACCGGCGCGCGTACTGGACCGTCATGGCGTTGAGCATCGTCTTCGAGGGCGCGTAGGCGGACATGATCGGGCCGGTTCGCAGGGCGAGCGAGGCCATGTTCGAGGACACGTTGACGATCCGGGGCGATGAGGAGCGCCTGAGTAGTGGCAGCGCGGTGTTGATGACGCGCATCGCGCCCAGGACGTTGGTCTCCACGTCCGCCCGGACGACGTCGAAGTCGACCGTCAGGGGGTCCTGGACGCCGTCCGCGGTGGGTCCCGAGATGCCGGCGTTGTTGACCACGGCGTCCAGATTTCCGAGGCGCTCGTCGAGCATGGCGATCGCCGCGGCCACGCTCTCGTCCGAGCTGACGTCGAGGCGGACGCCGAACGCGTCGGCTCCGTCGTGCTGCAGCTTTGCGACCGCGGCCTCTCGTCGCTCGTCGCTGCGCGCGCCTACGGCGACCCGGTAGCCCCGCGCGGCGAGACCGGCTGCGATGTGGAAGCCGATGCCCTTGTTCGCGCCCGTCACCAGTGCTGTCTTTGTGTCCGCCATGTCCCCATGCTTGACGCGGGGCGTGGCCGGCGTCCAAGACCGATCCGGTCCTCTGTGATTCCCAGCGAGTACCAGATCGGTAGGTTCGTGGCGTGGAGGACATCGAGATCCGGGAGCTGCGCTACTTCGCCGCGGTGGCTGAGGAGCTCCACTTCGGGCGTGCCGCAGAACGACTCCGGATAAGCCAGCCGCCGCTGTCCCGCGCGATCCAGCGGCTCGAGCAACGCCTGGGCGTCGAGCTGTTGCGCCGTGATCGTCGCGGCGTGCGGATGACGGAAGCCGGCGAGGTGCTGCTCGAGGAGGCGCGGAACGTCTTCGACGCGGCGACGGCCGCCGTCCAGAGGTCGAGGCGGACGGTCGACGCGGACGACCGGTTGGTCCTGGTGACCAAGGCCGGCGCCTCCCATGAGCTCCTGCGTGACCTGCTCGACAGCTACGCGGCTCGGCCCGGCGCACTGCCGGTAGAAGTGCTGCTGTGCGAGGTCGGCGAGCAACGGCAGGTGCTCCGCCAGGGTCGCGCGGACGCCGCGCTGGTGCACAGCCCCTACGACGTGTTTGGCGAGTTCAAGACTCAGGAGCTGGTCACCGAGCGCCAGGTGGCAATCGTGCCCAAGGGGGATCCGCTCGCGCTGCGTCCGTGTCTGACCATGGCCGAGGTGGCCGACGTACCCGGCCTGCCGATCGCGCGGTGGCCACGACACGACGGCTCGTACCCGCCTGGACCGGGGCCCGAGGTGCACACGCAATCGGAGATCGCGCAACTGGTGTCGCTGGGACGTGCGCTGCTGGTCATCCCGGAGTCGAGCCGGGCGTGGCAGTGGCCGGACCATGCCGCCGTGCCCGTCCTCGACGCGCCGCTCGTTACGACCCTGCTGGCCTGGCCTGCGTCGACTCGGCCCTCTCGACTCGACGGCCTCGTCAGAGCAGCAGCGGAGATCGCGAGCCGTACGTCGGAGGTCGAGGGTGCCAGGGCCCAGCTGCCCACAGCGTGAACGCACCGGTCGGTCGCTGGACCGGCTCGGGCGCTCCGTGCGCAACCTCGAGACCCTTGCCGAGGACCTGCAGGCCCGCAAGGTTGGCCTGCGCGCCTGTCTCAGGGCATCGACCCACCACCCCCGGCGGCCGGCTATTCTTGCACATGCTCGCAGCGATTGCGCAGGTCGTCGACGCTGCCATGCGCGAGGGCTATCGAGGCATTCTCGACCGGGCAGACATCGGCTTGTCTGCCCTGCGCCTGAACGCGCTGTGGAACATGGCCACCGTGGACTTGATGGCCAAAGGTCGACCTGCCCTGGGGCGCCGGTAGGGCGCGATACCCGAGATCGTTGAAGACCCGTCGATGCTGTTCAACGACCGTGAGGATTTCCTCGCCAAAGCCATTGCCCTCGTGTCAAATGCGGACCTTACCCGGATTAAAGGCGAACCGGCACAGCAACGGTCCGCCGTGTGGGCGCCTCAACGGATCGCGCACCAGGTTCACATCCTATTGTCTCCCGTCCTTGTGAACGCCCGAGGATGAACCATGGAGTTCAGCAACCGTTGAAGCCGCCGAAGTCGCAGCCACATTCGATGTGCCTTGTCCGAGCGCGAGTGGCGACGGCACTGGTCTTCCTAATGTTCGGTACCATCGTCGGCGCATGGACGAGCCGCATCCCGTCGATTAAGGCTGACTTGCAGCTCAGCGACTCGCAACTGAGTGTTGCCCTAGTCACCTTCGCACTCGGATCCATCACCGGCATGGTCGTCTTGGGCCGGTTCATCGACCGTATCGGCAGTGGGATGGTCATGACGGTGCTCGTCGCCGCCCAGGGCCTCTTTCTCATATTTCCGGCGCTAGCTCCAGCCCCATGGTCACTCAGCGTGGCACTGTTCATCCTCGGATCGGCTCAGGGAACGCTTAACGTAGCAATGAACGCGAATGCCGTCGAGGTCGAACAAGTCTGGGGTAGCCCGGTCATGTCGTCGTTCCATGCAGTGTTCAGCCTCGGTGGATTCCTCGGAGCAGCGATCGGAGGACTTTCGGCGGCCATTGGACTGAGCGTGTTGGCAACTCTCGCTATCGTATGCTGCGGGTCCCTCGCGGTGTGCGCGATCGCGGCCCTCTGGCGACTTCGTCGCGCCGGATCGGCCGACTCACCGGCCAGCGCCGCACAGACCAGAGAACCCACGCCGCCCCCAAAGGAAAGCCTCGTCATCCTCCTCGGGCTGCTGGCCATGTTCGCTATGGTTGCTGAGGGCGCAGCGGGCGACTGGAGCGCCGTCTACCTCCGCACCAACCTCGGCACCACCACGGCATTCGCCGCGGCAGCCTTCGTCGCATTCTCGATCGCCATGATGCTCGCCCGGCTTCTCGAAGACCGCATCGTCGCCCGAATCGGGCCCGCGCACCTAGTGCGATGGAGCGCCCTCTTGGCCGCGATCGCCTTTGGCATTTGCGGCCTGGTCATCGCGACCCCGGTCTCAGCGATCATCGGCTTCGCAGCCCTCGGCGCAGGGTTCGCCGGCATCACACCACAAATCTACTCATTCGCCGGCCAACTGAACAGCAACGGCGCGGGACGACGGCTGTCGATGATCGTCGGCATGGGATATACAGGATTCCTACTTGGCCCCGCTGTGATCGGGTTCACCAGCTCGCTGACCGGCCTGCGCGCCGCTCTGGCGATACCTGCCGTCTTGGTGCTATTCGTAGCGATCGCTGCCGGTGCGTTGCGAACACCGAAAGCAGATTTTTCAATCGCCAGAGAGTAGACACTTCGCCACGGTGGCCCCTGCGGTCCGTGCCGGGTCCAGGACCGCCGCCACTCAGGCCGCCAACGTCACCACCCCTACGGGCCCGCAAGCCGCATGCCCTAGTCGGCATAGTTCTGCAAGAGGAACCAGCGGGATGTACCCGAACCGAGCGCGGTGGGCGACGCCCATACGCACAGCGCCAGCTCTAGGCACTGACTTAACCAGGCCACCCCCGGCGGGACAGACACACACGCGGGCCTGACCGCGACCAAGGACGGCGTTGTCGACCACGCCGGCCGCCGGATGTCCCGGCAGCTTCCCCTAACGGGCACCATCGCGGCACCGGGTGTCTAACAACCAAGGAACTGCAACAGTTCATGGGGGATGTGGCGGCGCGCCCCCCCTTGCCGGCCTCATTGCCTCGGCGGCCAGACGTCGCGCTGTCACGGCGACACAGCACCGCCCTTGTCGGCACAAGAGAGTCTCGGCTAGTCGAGCCAGCCCGCCTTGGCGAGCGCCTCGATTGCGATGTCGGCGAGGGGGCGGCGGTCGGTCTGTACGACGAAGTCGGCGGGGCCGAAGCGCTCGAGGCTTTCGGCCAGCTCGGCAGCCCGATTCACCAGGAACTTGTAGGAGGAGCCGGCCTCGCGCCGGCCCAACCGCTCGCGGAGGGTGGGCACCTCGGCGGTGAGTTGGCAAACTCGGATCGCAGCACCTGGGATCGCCTGCTCGTAGGCCGCCAGGTCACGTCGCGACTCGACGACCCGGGCGATGACCGCCCGATCGACCCCGGCCGTCGCGAAGTTGGACCAGATCGCCGCCAGGTTGCGCATCGCCATCTGTTCGTTGAATGGATCCCCCTCGCCGAACGGCCAACAGGTGCCAAGGCCGTCGAGGTCGATCACGGCGTGGGTAATGTCGCGGCCGGACAGCTGGTCGAACATCTCGTGGGCCACCGAGGTCTTTCCCACGCCCACCGGACCGCTGACGATCAGAACCGGTACGCGAACCCGCGACATCCTCATCCTCCCTTCCACATGCCAACAGCACCGATTGACCGCGTCCGGTCAGCTACGCGGTCGGACCGCCGACCCGTCCGGCCAGCGCCCGCAGACCGTCGAGGTCCACGTCCTCGCCCAGGTACGACCCGAGATCGGTGTCGGACCCGGTCCTGCGGTCCGACGCGCGCGACTGTTCCCGGCGCGACCGCCCGGCCGCAGCGCACCCCCACCAACCGAGCGGCCAGTTGCTCAAGCACCGCCACGGAGAGGAGTCATCGGAACAGCACCATCCCGGGCAAGTCCCCGACCCGCACAGCTTCTCGCCGTGGCAGCAGCTCAGGAAATAGTCCGCGATCTGGCAAGGCGCGCGGGCGACCCTCCGGTGACTCCGGCCGCGGTGTGGCCGCCATGTGCCGGGGCAAGGCATCGGTCACCCTGCCCGCTTGGTCTGTCCGCGGGCCACCGTCGAGTCAGTCGAGTCCCCGCTCCCCGAGCTCGAAGTGGAGGTCCCCGGTTGCCGGGTCGGGAGCATGACGACGGCAGCGAGCAGGTAACACGCGGCGTCGGCCAATAGGAGGTAGACCGTCGTTCGGTCGGCCAGGTAGCCCGACAGGAGGATGCCAGCCAGCTGCGCCGCCCCGGCGGCTGCGGTGACGAACCCGAACACCCGGCCCCGCGCCGTGGGCTCGGGCAGGGACTGCAGCAGCGTTGCCTGAGTGGCCGCGACCGCCGCGAAGGGCGACCCGGCGACGGCGATCAGGAGCAGAGCCGGCCAGAGCTGGTCGTAGAACAGCGGGTAGCCGATCATCACGGTCAGCAGGACACCGCAAGCCAGCGCCGCTCGGCCCAGGGTCTGGGTCAGCCGGTCGGCTCGAACCCGTCGGCTGATGAGGACCGCCCCGGCCAGGCCACCGGCTGCCTGGCAGCTCAGCAACAGCCCGAGAGCGGTGCTGCCGCCGAAGACCTCCTGCACGTACGGGGCCAGCAGCGCCGAGACGCATCCCTCACCGACACCGGTGACGACGAACACCCACAGCAGCCGCACGAGCAGGGACTGGCGGCGGATCTCAGCCCACCCGTGAGCCCAGCCCGCCGTCCACCGGACCGGCACCAGCAGCAGACCCGCCGTGATGGGCAGGGCGTCTCCACCGTCCGGGGCCCTCGTCCGGGTGATCCGGCCCACCATGACCGCTGCGGCGGCGAAGCTCAGCGCGTTGAGGACCGCTACAGCCGGCAGCCCCACGGCGGCGTAGACCACGCCACCGACAGCCGGCCCGACGAGCCGCGCGATGCTGTAGTTCGCACCGAGCAGACTGTTGGCAGCGGGAAGACGCGCCGCGGGCACCAGACCCGGGATGAGGACGGCTTCGGCCGGCGCGACCAGTTGACCGACCGTCGCCTGCAACAGCGCCACACCCAGGACCACCCACCACGGCCCGACCACTACCAGGCAGAACCCGAGGGTTACCGCCGCCAGGACGACGTTGGCGGTAACGAGCACCCGGCGGGTGTCCCGGGTGTCGGCCACCGCCCCGGCCACCGGGCCAAGCGCCAGTGCCGGCAGGGCCTGGGCGGTCGCGGTCAGGGCTGTCGCGAACGCCGACCCCGTCCGCTGGTAGGCGAAGTAGGGCAAGGCCACGAACTGCATGTGGGTGCCCACCAAGGACACCAACCCGCCGGACCACAACCGCCGGAAGTCCACGATCGACAAGGGACGACCCGTGGGTGACGGCACCATCGAGGCGAAAGTGGAGGGCACCACGACAGGGTCGACACTGGGCTGGTGCAGATGGAAGAGCCGAATTCACCTAGACCGTTCACCGTCTCGGACCAGGTCCAGGCCCGATTCCTCACCGACCCGGCGAAGAAAACCTTTTTCACCCCCTTCCTGGCCCGCGAGCGCCGCATCGCCGAAGCCGCCGCGGAGGTCGGGTGCTCCGTGAACCGGATGCTGTACCAGGTCCGGACCCTGCTCGGCTGCGGACTGCTACGCGTGCTGCGCGAGGAAGCACGCGCCGGCCGCGCGGTCAAGGTCTACCGGTCCGTCCACGACGCCTACTTCGTCCCGTTCCACGCCACCCCGTACGACACCCTCGAGCAGCGGATCACCGTCCAGGGCGACCCCATTTGGGCCGGGCTCGTCGCCGCCTACGCCGACGCCCTGCGCCGCAGCAAGCGCCACGGCCACCTGCTGCACCGAGTCCACGACGTGGTCCACACCACCGACCAACTCCCCGACCACACCCCCAGCGGACAAGCGCTGTTCTGGTCCGACAGCACCCTGCTGATCCGCGACGACGACGCCCGGCAGCTCGGCGACGAGGTCCGCCAGTGGTACGACAAGGCCCAGCGGTTGAGCGGCGAGGCCCGCGGTGATGCCACCGCCCGCCGCTACCTCTGCCTGGCAGCTCTCCTACCCAGCAAACCGGTTCACTCCTGACCGGATCGAAGTGCCCCGAGTGAGAGCGCCGCTCGCCTTCCGGATGATGGTGTGTCCTACTGTCGCAAACGACGACAGGAACGTGATCGGAATGGCCGAAACGATGAGCGGAGTCGTCGTACTGCGAGATGCGGTGAAGGCCGACGCAGTTGTGATCCCTTCGGATACGAGCCGCGGCCTGGATCAACGCCACGTCTTCGCCGACGCCGGCCCCTCCCCGGACGACCCCGACAAGCGGCTCGAGCGCCGCTCGTACCTCGTGGCCTGCCCGGACGCCTGCCACTGGTCCCGTGTGACCGCAAACGTGAGCTCGCCGAGCTCGCCGCCTCGGAGCCGCTCGTCAGACTCTGGGTGGAACGGTTGGGACGTACCGCTGCTGGGCCAGATGCACGTGGTTCATGGTGGTGAGGTGGCCTCAGTGGGCGCTGGTGGGCTCCCGGGTGAAGCGTGCTGGGCGGCAGCCCGCTAACTGGACCGCTTGTCGGCCGGTGAGGATCTCCTCTGCTACCAGGTGTCCGACCACCGGGGCGAGGGTCACTCCCGAGTGCATGACGGCCAGGTACACGCCGCGGACGCCGGGGAGCGGGCCGACGATCGGTGTTCCGTCGACGGGCATCGGCCGCACCCCGACGCGGGCGCTCCGCGACTGGACGGTGTCCGCGCCAACGAACGTCGCGGCGATCATGGCCCGGGTCCCCTTCGCAGCCTGCTCGACGTCACTGCGGCTCGCCTGCGCCTCCGGGCCACCGGTGGCCAGCAGTTCCCCGTCACGGCCCTGGCGGACCTCAAGCTGGGGGCTGGCGACCAGGGTGCGGACCACGTCGTTGGGGGCGTCGAAGCGCATCAGTACCGCTGGGGACGGCGCGACCGGCACGTCGAAGCCCAACGGCGCGCACAGCAGCGGGACACCCACGCCGGCAGCGACCACCACGGAGTCCGCGGGGAGGAAGCCCGCCGAGGTGTCCAGGCCGATCACGAGCCCCCGACGGCTCCGTAGCGCCGTGGCGGTGACCCCGATCCGCACCTCGCATCCGTGCCCGCGCGCGGCCCGCACCAGAGCCTCGGTGACAGCGACCGGGTCCACGGCGGCGTCGCTGGTGGTGTGGACGGCCCGGTCCGGGGGTCGGCGCAGGTTCGGCTCCACCTGGGCGGCCTGGGCGGCGTCCAGCACGTGCACGTCTTCGCGGGGACCGGCGCTTTCCCTTCCCGCCAGTGCCGACGGTGACACGGCCGGCGCAGGCCAGGACAGTGACCCCGTCCAGCGCACCCGCACACCCGGCACGTCGACCTCCAACGCCCGGTAGGCGTCCAGCGCGGCCGCGTGCAGGTTCGCCGCGGCGCCGGGCACGTCGCCGTGGATACCGATCCACGCGAACGAGTCACCCGTGGCCCCGGACCCGGGCAGCGACGTGTCAACGAGGGTTACCGCCGCTCCACGGCGGGCCGCCTGATAGGCGATCGCAGCGCCGACGATCCCCGCGCCGACAACGACAACGTCCGGCACCTGCGACCCCTTCACCTCGTCCCAGCGTGGCGCGAACGGTAGAGGTCCCGACCATTCGCAGTCCATCGGGTTCAGGACAGCGACCGGTTCAGATCAGACCGGCGTGGACCTTCGAGGTCTTCGCGCCGGGCATGGCCTCCGCGCTCGGTCCGGCTTTGCGAGTGGCTCGGCCGAAATGACAGCGCGCTGACTCGGCGGTGGCGCCGTGCGGTGGTTCACTGAGCTCGGCGTGGGACGCGCGTCCCCGCACCACGCCCGGCAGTGACTGCTCCACGCGAAGACCACGGGTCGGCTGATCTGGACGCCTGCGACCCCGGGTGGTCCGCCCCGCCGGGTATGAGGGACGTGCCGTGTCGTCGTCGACCTACGGGACCTTGCTGCGCACACCGGGTGCCGCGGCCTTCTTCTTCACCGCCACCGTCGGGCGGGTCGGCATCGCGATGACCGGTCTCGGCCTGGTCTGGCTGGTGCACGGCCGGACCGGCTCCTACACCGCGGCCGGGCTGGTCACCGGCAGCTTCGCGGTCCCCGAAGCGGTCGTGGGCCCGCAGGTCGCCCGGCTGGTCGACCGTCTCGGCCAGACCCGGGTCCTGCCACCGTTGCTGCTGGCCCACGCCGCTGCGGTCGCAGTGCTGCTGGCGCTGGTCAACGGGGGCCGGCCGGGCTGGGCGATGGCCGCCGGTGGGGTACTGGCCGGCGCGACCATCCCCCAACTGGGTGCGCTGTTCGCGGCGCGGTGGTCAGCTCTGCTGCTCCGCGACCACGCCACGGCCCTGCCCACGGCCTTCTCCCTGGAATCGCTGAGCAACGGCTTCGCGTTCCTGCTCGGCCCCGTCCTGGTCAGCGCGGTCGCGGCGAACGGGCGTCCGGCGCTGGGCACTGTGCTGGCCGCCGCCCTGATCGTGGTCGGCGGCCTGGCCCTCGCCGGCCAGCGCCGCACAGCCCCGCCGCCGGCGAGTCGTCCAACCCAACACGACCGGCCCGACCGGTCGCTGCTCAGGCCCGCCTTCGTGGTGCTGTTCGCTGTCAGCCTCGGCATCGGTGCGTACTTCGGAGCCATGCAGGTCTCGGTGACCGCCTTCGCGGTCAACAGCGGCCAGGCGGGTACGGCCGCCCCCCTGTACGCGGTGTCCAGCTGCACCGGGCTACTCGCCGGCTGGTGGTATGGGCGGCGTCAGTGGCGGGCGTCACCGGACGTGCAATTGGCCGTCGCCACGTCCGGACTGGCGACCGGATGCCTGCTGCTCCTCACCGCCGACTCCCCGCTGACCCTGGGGATCGCACTTGCAGCCACCGGGCTCGCGGTCCCGCCGATCCTCACCCTCTGCTCCGTGCTCGCCGAGAGGGCCGTCCACCGGACCGTCATCACCCAGGCCTTCACCTGGCTCAACTCCGCCAGCGCCGCAGGCGCAGCCGGTGCCGCTGCCATCTCCGGCCGGATCGTCGACACCCACGGGAGCCACGGCGGCTTCGCAATCGCAATCACAGCGGCCACCACCATGACCGTCCTGGCAGCTGGGCTCGTGCGCACCCGACATCGGGTCGGGGTCGCTCCTTGAGACGAGATCAGACTCGCTCGAGGGCCTGCTGGGGACCCGCGGGCAGGCGGATTGCAATGGTGTCGCCTGACGCGACGCGACCACCGTGCACGACGATGCCCATGATCCCGGCCTTGCGAACAACTGTGCCGTTTTGGCCGCGCCCGAGGACGGCTTTGAGGAGGCCCGACTGGAAAGCGTCGATCTGCGCGCAAGGGTTCCGCAGTCCGGTGACCTCGACGACTGCCTCTTTACCGAGGTGCAGGAGCGTGCCGCGTGACAGCCCGAGCAGGTCGACGCCAACGGTCAGAACGTTCTCTCCCAGCTGTCCAGGGAGAACGTTGAAGCCTTGCTTGCGCAACTCGGCGTGCAGCTCCGCGTGGATCAGGTGTACCTGGCGCAGGTTGGGCTGGGTGGGGTCAGCAGCCACGCGGGGTGTTCCCGAACTTGGCTGACACGTTGACTCTCAGCACGATCGGCTTCGGTCGCGGGACCGGTGCAGGCTGGAGCACATGCCACCGTCATGGTCCTTGCGTCCGGCCACAGCCGACGATGCGGAGTGGATGGCCGACCTGAAGGCCGTCGCGATGCGGCCCGATCTCGAGCGGTTGGGCTACTGGCATCGGGACCGGGCCCGCCAGCGGTTCCTCGACACCTACATACCGCGAAACACCCGTGTCATCGTCATCGACCGGTGGGCCGCGGGGCTGATCGCCGTTCGACCCGAGCCTGACGCGTTATGGATCGAGCACTTCTATCTCGAGGAGGCCTTTCAGGGGCGCGGGATCGGTGGTCAGGTCCTCGATCACGTCATGGCAACCGGGGATACCCGACCTTTCAACCTCTCGGTCATTCGGGGTAGCGGGGCGCGTCGGCTGTATGAGCGACATGGCTTCTTCTACCAGTACGACGACGAGAACGGAGTCGATCAAGTTCTAGGAACCACCGTGGGGCGCCACGATGCAGCCTTCCATTAGCCGAGTCCTTACTGGCGCACGATGCCGGCGTTCCAGACATCGTCGCGGGGGACGTACTCCAAGCTGTCGGCGACCTCGTGAGCCAGCTCGGCGCTGACTTCGCGCTGGATCAGCCACAGCCCGAGGTCCAGGCCGGCGCTGAGCCCGCCGGCGGTCACCGCCGGTCCATCGTCGACCACCCGGTGGGTGACAACGTTCGCGCCGGTGGCGGCCAGCTCGGCCAAGGCGTTGCGGTTGGTGGTCGCGGTACGCCCGTTCAGCAAGCCGGCGGAAGCCAGCAGCAGCGCGCCGGTGCACACCGAGGCGGTCCAGCGCAGCGAGGGTGCCAGCGCAGCCAACCGGGCGGGCAGCTCCCCGCGCTGGGCTTCGGCCCAGGCCCCGGCTGGAGCGCGGTTGAGCCACCCACCCCCGGGCACGATGACCGCGTCGGGCTGGCCCAGTCCTGCCGAGACGACCACATGGGTGCCGTGGTGAGCCCGCACCCGGCCAGGTCCGGTGACGCCCACCAAGGCGAGCTCGAACGGCGCCCCGCGCCCGGCGGCGCTGGACAGCACCTCCAGCGGCCCGAAAGCGTCCAGCTCGTCGAAGCCGTCGAACACCACGATCTCGATCCGCATGACAACCACGGTGGCACGGCTTGCCGCCGTGGGCCAGGATCCGGCCGGCGGCCGGCCGACCGACCATCGTTTGCGCCACGCGGTGGTCCGGGCCTGACGCAGGGGACGCATCGACACCCTGATCGCCTGCGCCCCGAGCCGACCGCCGTTGCCCTCGGCCGCTTCGATCCGCTCAAGGCCGGTAGTGGCTGTCAGTCGCCTGCTCGAGGGGGTCCCCGTTCAGCCAGCTGAGGTAGCGGCTGAAGGAGTCGGCGACGATCCGGCGGGCGTCGGTGTCGATGTGGTCGAACCCGCCGTATATCCGGTCGTAGCGGTACGGGGCCAGCGCCGCGGTGATCGCGTGGATGGCCCGCCCGTCCCGGATCCAGCGACGCCCGGTGTCTCCCTCGCGTCGGACCGTGGCGTCGACGAACGCGGGCGGAACCGTCAGCACGGGCGAGACGCTAGGTCACGCGCGCACCGGCGGCTGGGCCGACGCACGTGCCCTCCGGCCCGGTAATCCAGGTTGCCGATCCGCCGTCCCCGGGAGACTGGGGGGATGCCGTCCGACGGGGAACACCTCCTGGCCGGGGGGAACGTGGCAGCCGGTGTGGTGCGGGTCGGGCGGACGGTGCGGAAGCCGGCGACAGCGGCGACCCCGGCGGTCGGCGCACTGCTGCGGCACCTCACGGCCGCCGGCTTCGACGCCTCCCCCCGGCACCTGGGCATGGATGAGGCGGGCCGTCAGGTCCTCGAGTTCGTCCCGGGCGTAAACGCGCATCTTCGACCGCCGTTGGACATGTCCGAACTCGTGCGGCTGGGCGGCGACATCCGTCGGCTGCACGACGCGACGCAGACCTTCGATCCGCCCGCCGACGCCACCTGGGACGTGGTGATCAAAGCCGACCGCGACGACCTGATCTGCCACCACGACCTGGCGCCGTGGAACCTGATCCGCGACGGGGACCGGTGGGTCTTCATCGACTTCGACGGCGCCGGCCCCGGGTCCGGCTGTGGGACCTCGGGTACGCCGCGCACGGCTTCGTCCCCCTGCACGCCGGCGACGACCTCGACGTCGACGGTCCCCGGTTACGGGCGCTGGCCGACGGCTACGGCCTGGACGATCACCAGCGCCGCGAGCTGCCCGCGCTGACCGAGGCGCACACCCGCGGGATGTACGACCTGCTCCGGGGCGGCCACCGAACCGGCACCCAACCCTGGGCCCGGCTGTGGACCGAAGGACACGGCGACCACTGGGGCCCCGCAGCCGACTACATCCACCAGAACCTGCATCGATGGACCACCACCCTGCTCGACTGACCGCCTACATCGGCCAGCGCGCCACCCTCCGGTCTTACCGTCGGAAGGACCGCCCGTAGTGGACTGGACCGCCCGGGACCCTGTTCCATCGACCGGTCCCCGGACCGAGGCGTCGCCTACAGGCCGAGCAGGTCCGAGTAGGAGCGGCCCTCCAGGTCCGACTCGGTGATGCCGAGCAGCCCGACGTACCGGTCGCACTCCGCCTGCAGCCGTTCCTCCCCGAGGTCCCCGGTGCGGTCCAGCACCTCGATCTCCACGAACGACCCCAACCCCTGCACCCGGTCAACATGGAACTTCACATCGCCGATCCACAGGATGTGCCGCTGCTTGTCCACGACCACCAGCTCCCCCAGGGCACTGGTGAGGACCTCACCGAGCGCCGACGCATCCGCCGGCCGGGTCGGGTGCAGCGTCACCACCGACGGCTTCGGCCCGGCACTGTCCGGGCGCTCGTAATGGATCAGGTAGTTCTCGATGTTCCCGGTCCGTAACTTGAGCCGGCCACTCCGCGCCCAGAAGTACGCGTCGACCTGGTGGTCCACCCCCTGCTCGACCGCCCCGAGCTCCCGCAGCCGAGCGAGCACCGCTTCCGGACTCAGGCAACGCGCCTTGACTTCCACGTTCAGATGACGGCTCACCCCAGCCATGATGAGCCCGCCGGTGCAGGGCCCTGCGCCCACTCCCGCACCGCGGCGTCGTCCTCGTTTCCCAACGGGCTACTCGGTTCGCGTCGGTGACGCACTCGATCGTGGCCCGGTCCGCGGTGGTGGCCGTCGGCCAGTCCGGCGCGACCGACCCCGCGGAGATAGCAGGTGGCCTGGACATCGTGTCCTCGACGGACAGCCGCGCCTACGGCATCGGGCTGCTCCGCCTACGGCATCGGGCTGGGGAGTCCGGCCAGGTCAGCGAGGCCGTGGTCGCCGGACCGGTCCTGCGGTGCGGCGGTGCCGGCCACCCGGGCGTCGGCCAGCGCGGCCTCGCGGACCGCCGTGGCGACCGTCGCGGACAGCTCCGGGTGGAACACGCTGGGCACGATGTAGTCGGCGTTGCGCTCCTCGTCGGTGACCACGGCCGCCAGCGCCCGGGCGGCGGCGATGAGGATCGCGTCGGTGATGGCGTGGCTGCGCGCGTCGAGCAGTCCCCGGAACACACCCGGGAACGCCAGCACGTTGTTGATCTGGTTCGGGTGGTCGCTGCGGCCGGTGGCCACCACGGCGGCGTGCTCGCGGGCCACCACGGGATCGATCTCCGGGGTGGGGTTCGCCAGGGCGAACACGATCGCGCCGGCGGCCATCGACGCGACGTCGGCCTCGGTGAGCACGTTCCCGGTGGACACCCCGATGAACACGTCGGCGCCGGCGACCGCCCCGTGGACGTCCCCGCGGTAGTCGCGGCCGTTCGTGTGCCCGGCGACCCAGGCCAGCTCCGGCGACGCGTGCGCGCGGCCACGGTGCACAGCACCGTCGACGTCGCAGACGACGACGTCGCGCAGCCCGGCCCCCATCAGCAGGCGAAGGATCGCGAACCCGGCCGCTCCGGCGCCGGCGAGCACGACCCGGACGGCGCCGAGGTCCTTCCCGACGACCCGCAGCGCGTTGGTCAGCGCGGCCAGCACGACGATCGCGGTGCCGTGTTGGTCGTCGTGGAACACCGGGATGTCCAGCGCCTCGCGCAGCCGGCGCTCCACCTCGAAGCAGCGGGGGGCGGCGATGTCCTCCAGGTTGATCCCGGCGAAGCCGGGGGCGATCGCGCGGACGGTCGCGACGATCTGGTCGGTGTCCTGGGTGTCCAGGCAGATCGGCCACGCATCGATGCCGGCGAAACGTTTGAACAGCGCGGCCTTGCCCTCCATCACCGGCAGGGCGGCCGCCGGCCCGAGGTTGCCCAGGCCGAGTACCGCCGACCCGTCGGTGACCACGGCGATCGCGTTGCGCTTGCTGGTCAGCCGGCGGGCGTCCTCCGGGTCGGCCGCGATCGCCAGGCAGATCCGCGCGACGCCGGGGGTGTAGACCATCGACAGGTCGTCGCGGTTGCGGATCGGCACCCGGGACGACATCTCGATCTTGCCGCCGAGGTGGACCAGGAACGTGCGATCCGACACCCGGCCCACCCGCACCCCGTCGAGCCGCCGCAGTGCCTCGACGATCCGGTCGGCCTGGCCGGTGTCGGCCGCTGCGCAGGTCAGGTCCACCTGCACCCGGTCCGCGCCGGAGGCCGAGACGTCCAGGGCGGTGACGATGCCGCCGGCCTGCTCGACGGCCCCGGCGAGGTGGCTCGTCGCGCGGCTGCCCGCCGGGACGTCGAGCCGGACGACGACCGAGTAGGACGCGTTCGGTGCGGGTGACATGGGGCTCCTGCTCCTGCGTTCGCCGCTCGCAGGCCCCGGTGGTCCGGCCGGCAGGCAGCGATGATGGCACGCGGCCCCACCGCGGGCCACGGGTGCCGCGACCAGGCCGGCGCACAGGTCGTATCGGGCGTGCGCGTCCGGCAAAATTCCGCGATCGCGCGCCTGGCCCGGTCGAGGTTCGGCAGACCGGACACCGACGATGCCGAATCGGGACGGGTCGCCCATTGTGTCGGCACCTCCCCGTGTCCGCAGGCGCACGGAGCGCACAGGGTCAACGACAGACCTCATGCCGGAAGGTCATGACATCGCGGACCACGCGAGTCGCGTAGATCCCGACCAGTGGAGCGCCAGCGCCCCCACGGAGGTACAGCAGTGACACGTTCGCCAAGACACCGCAAGAGCTCGGGTACGCGAGCCGTACGGGTACCGGCGATCCCGGCCGCCGTCGCTGCCGCCGTCGCCTGCCTTCCGTTCGTGGTCGTGTCGGCGAACGACTCCGCGGCCGCATCCCCGATCCTGGCGCCGGCGTCCGTCGCCGGATCCGCCGACGGATCCGCCGACGCTGCGGCGCCCGGCTCGGCCGCCGGCCTCGGCTCCAGCGACGCGGTGCCTAGCGACGCCCTCTATGTCGCCCCGGACGGCTCCGACGGCGCGTCCGGTTCCAGGTCCGATCCGTTGCGGACCATCCCGGTCGCCCTGTCGCGGGCGTCCGCCGGGCGCACCGTCGTGCTCCGGGCCGGGGACTACCGCGGCTACGCCGGCTCGATCACCCGCCGGGTGACCCTGCGTTCCTATCCCGGTGAGACGGCCACGCTGAAGGGCAGCGTCGTCGTCGACGGCTGGGTCAAGGACGGCAGTCGCTGGCGTCACGACGGCTGGACCACGCAGTTCTGCCGCACGTGCTTCCCCAACGGCGCGATCGACCCCGCCCACCCCCTGGCCGGCTGGCCGGACCAGGTGTTCCGCAACGGCACCGCACTGCAGCAGGCCCGGACCGCCGACGACGTGGGGCCTGGCGAGTTCGCCGTGGACTACGGCCGCGATGCCATCTACATCGGCACCGACCCGGACGGCGCGACGATCGAGTCCTCGAACCAGTGGCGCGCGCTGCAGCTGCAGGGTTCCGGTGCCGCGGGCTCGGTTGTCGACGGCATCCGGTTCGCGCAGTACTCGCCCTACTGGAACGAGGACCAGCCCGGCGCGCTGATCGTCAACTCTCCGGACGTGACCGTGCAGAACAGCACGTTCACCCAGATCGCCGGCACGCCCTTCTTCCTCAGTCAGCCGCGGGCGCGGTTCGTCAACAACGTGTCCACCCAGAACGGTTACCGCGGCGGCAACGTCAACCGCGCGCACGGACTGGTGCTGGACGGCAACGTCTTCAGCGACAACAACACCGAGGGGTTCGCCAGCTCGAACTGCGGTGGGTACTGCACGGTCGCCGGGATCAAGGTCGCGCACACCGACGGGCTGACCGTGACGGACAACGTCTTCAGCGGCAACCGGGGAGCCGGATTCTGGTGTGACCTCGGCTGCATCGACGGGGTCATCGTGCGCAATCTCGCCGAGGACAACACCGGCAACGGGATCTTCTACGAGGTTTCGACGCGGGGCACGATCGCCAGCAACGTCATGGCGGGCAACGGACTGGGCCTGAAGATCGCCGGTTCGGACCGGGTGAACGTGTGGAACAACACCTTCACCGGCAACCGCCTCAACGTCGGTGTATACGACGACCCCCGCCCGGCCAGCCAGGACACGTGGTCCGCGCAGAACGGACTGAGCTGGGACACGACCAACCTCGTCATGCGGAACAACCTCATCGTCGACAACAACGGGTCGCAGACGGTGCTGGTGGAGACCAACGCCACCAACCAGGTCGACGCGCCCCGGATGTTCGCGACGCTGGACGACAACGTCTACCTGCGTAGCTCACCGGACGTGCCGGGCTCGCTGATGAAATGGGCGACCAGCTCCGGGACCAGGTACCTGGACACCATCGACGAGATCCGGTCGACCACCGGCTTCGAGCAGCACGGCACGGGAGAAGACCGGGTCGGCAGCGTCTTCGTCAACGCCGGCGGCGGCGACTACCGGGTTCGCGGCGGGAGCGCGGCCGACCGTGCAGGCGCCTCGCTGCCGTCCGATGTGGCGCGCGCGATCGGGGTCGAGGCCGGCCCCACCCGCGTCGGCGGCCTCGTGTGGCCCGGCAACGGGTCGGTCACCACACCGTCACCCACGCCCACCCCGACGCCCACGCCCACGCCGACTCCAACGGCCACCCCCACCGCGACCCCCACCGCGACCCCGACCCCCACCGCGACGCCCACCCCAACCCCCACCGCGACGCCGACGCCGAGCCCGACGTCCACCCCCACGCCCCCGAGTGCCGGGACGGTCCGGGTCACCAGCCCCGGCGCCGGCGACGTGGACGGCACGGTGGAGATGTCGGCCGCGGCCGCCGACGCCGACGGCATCGCCTCGGTGGACTTCTACGCGAACGGGTACCTGATCGGTCGGGACACCACCGCGCCGTACAGCATCGGCTGGGACACCAAGCGGGCACCGGACAGCGACGTGCCGGTCAAGGCCGTGCTGACCGACGGGCGGGGCGCGATCGCCACCTCCTCCCCGGTCGCGGTCAAGATCCGCAACCACTGAGCCGCGGCTCGTCGCGCACGCCGGCCGACTGGCGCGGCCGACCGACGTGAGCGACGGCACACGACCGCGACTGCCAGGAAGGTAGGGAATCAGTCATCCTTCAGGCACACCCGACGACGGGTCCCCGGCACGACACCGAGGAGGTCCGCCATGCCCGTTGCCCAACACCGCACTCCTGAGGGCCCGGCGAGCACGCAAGGTCCCCTGTGCGACCCGGCGACGCCCCGCGCCCTGGCGAATCCCCGACGCAAGCGCCTGGCGCACGTGACCAGCTACGAGGAACTTCGCGCGGCGGCAGTCGTTCCCGACTGACCTCCTGACACGACGAGGGCCCGGCCGCATCAGCGGCCGGGCCCTTGTGTTCGTACAGGCCTTCGTCGTACAGGGTGTGGAGGTGGCGGGAATCGAACCCGCGTCCTCCGGCGATTCTCCAGGACTTCTCCGGGCGCAGCCTGCTGGACCCCTACTCGGCTCTCACGCTTGCACAGGCACTTCGTGACGGTGAGCCCAGCCACTGTTCAATTCCGCCGCCATCCCCGTGGCCGGGATGGGACGTAAGCCCTCTAGATGATGCCGACACCGGAGCGAGGGCGCCCCCGGGTCGACAGATCAAGCTACTCGCTCAGGCGGCGAGTGCGAGATCAGTGCGCTTGTAGTTGGCACTTGTGGTTTTGCCGGCATGGTTCTCGAGATCATCCGGCATCCTCGGCCCGCTTCCCCTGGTTCGGCGACCGGAGTCGAAACCGATCACCCCCTGGAAGCACCCGCTGCGCGGGCGACATTCAGTTCAGACGTGCTGTCGTGCCCGGTCAGTGTAAGCACCGACCGTCAGACCTGCAGGACGACCTTGCCGCGCACGTGTCCCCCGGCGACGGTGTCCTGGGCTCGTGCCGCCTGGGCGAGCGGGAACACCATGGCCAGTTGCACATGCACAGCGCCATCGTCGACCCACCGCGCCAGCTGGTCCAGGTCCGCGCGCGACGGGGCCGTCGCGATGTGCTTGCCCCCCTGCTGGACGGCCCGGCGCTCGACGGTGCTGACGACGCGCGACGGGTCGGCCGCCAGCGCGAACCCCGCGTCCAGCGCCGGTCCCCCGTGCAGGTCGAGCACCGCGTCCACCCCAGCCGGCGCGAGGGTACGGACGACCTGCTCCAGGCTGCCCCCGTGGTCGACGGCTTCGGCACCGAGACCCCGGACGAAGTCGCGGTTCTCCTCCGACGCGGTCCCGATCACCCGCCGGGCCCCGAGCGCGCGGGCGATCTGCACCGCGACGTGGCCGACGCCGCCGGCCGCCGCGTTGACCAGCACGATGTCGCCGGATCCGACGCGCGCGGCCCGAAGGCCCTGCAGCGCGGTGAGGCCAGCGAGCGGCAGGGCCCCGGCGGTGGGCGCGTCGACCGACACCGGCAGGCGGCCGAGGGACTGGACCTGGACGGCGGCAAACCCCGCGTACGTCCCCTGGCGGACGACATCGCGGCGGGCGAAGCCCCACACCTCGTCCCCGGGGAGCAGGTCCGACACCTGCGGACCCACCGCCTCCACCACCCCGGCAAAGTCCCACCCGGGGACCGCGGGAAACTCGGCCGGGGTGACCGCGTCGAGCGCGCCCTGCCGCACCTCGATGTCGACCGGGTTGACCCCGGCGGCGCGGATGCGGACCAGGACCTCGGCCGGACCGGCCACCGGGAGCGGGACGTCGGAGACCGTCAGCACCTCGGAGCCGCCGTACCGGGAGAACGTGATCGCCTTCATCGGCTCATGATGTCCGGCCGGCGGTCCACCGGCACGCGCAGCGCGTCGCGCACGCCGGGACCACCGTTGGCGACAGGTCAGCCCTGCCGGCGGCGGGCCGCGGAGACGGCCCGCTCGACGTCCCGGCGGTCCTGCCGGTCGCGCAGTGTCTGCCGCTTGTCGTAGGTCCGCTTGCCTCGTGCGACCCCGATCTCGACCTTCGCCCGGCCGTCGGAGAAGTACATCGACAGCGGGACGAGGGTCAGGCCCTGCTCGGCGATCCGCCGGTCCAGCTTTGCGATCTCTTCGCGGTGCAGCAGCAGCTTGCGGGTGCGCCGTGGCGTGTGGTTGGTCCAGGTGCCCTCGGTGTACTCCGGGATGTGCACCTGCTGCAGGAAGACCTCGCCGTCGATGATCACCGCGTAGCCGTCGACCAGGCTGGCCCGGCCCGCCCGCAGCGACTTCACCTCGGTGCCGGACAGCATCATCCCGGCCTCGAGGGTGTCCTCGATCGTGTAGTCGTGTCGCGCCTTGCGGTTGGCCGCGATCAGCTTGCGGCCGCCGGACTTCCCTGCCCGCGCCGTCGACTTCGCCGCCATGCGCCCAGTGTCGCGTACTGCGCCGGTGAGCTGCCCCGGCCGCGTCGGCGGGGGTCGGCTGGCCCTCGCCTCGGCGGGGGTCTGCTGGCCCTCGCCTCGGCGGGGGTCGGCGGCGGTCAGGCGTCGACCGAGCTCAGCTGAGCCAGCCCATCGGGTCGACCACCGACCCGTTGTCCAGGACCTCGAAGTGCAGGTGGCACCCGGTGGACAGGCCGGTGGTGCCGCTGATGCCGACGACCTGCCCGCGGCGCACCACCGACCCGACCTGGACCAGCCGGCGGGCCAGGTGGTTGTAGGTCGTGGCGAGTGGGATGCCGTCGACGTCGCCGTGGTCGACGACGACCCGGTTGCCGTAGCCGGTGGAGAACGCCGAGGACACGACCCGCCCGTCGGCCGCGGCGCTCACCGGGGTCCCGCAGCCGACGCCGAAGTCGGTGCCGTTGTGCAGGCGCCAGCGCTTGAGGATCGGGTGGAAACGCATCCCGAACGGTGAGGTGATCGGGGCGGTCGCGGGCCGGGAGAGCCGACCGCCGCCGATCGCCGGGGTGGGCGCCGGCTCAGGGACAGCCGCCGGCTCGGGGCCGGGCCTCGGTGCGGGGTCGAGCCTCGATCCGGGGCCGGGCCCCGATCCGGAGCCGGGCCTCGATCCGGGACGGGACCTCGGTGCGACCGTCCGCGCGAGCGCCGGTCGCCTCCGCGCGGCGCGCCGGCCCGATGCCGCGCTTCGGGTCCGGTCGGCCTGCTCGGCGCGGGCCTGTTCCGCGGCCTGGGCACGGGCTTGCTCCGCCGCCCGGGCACGGGCCTGTTCCGCCGCCCTGGCACGGGCCCGTTCCGCCGCCCTGGCACGCGCGACGGCGGCTGCCCGGGCCGCGCGTGCCCGAGCGAGCGCGGTGTCCTCCCGACGCGACAGCGACCGCAACAGCTGTGCCGTCCGCGCCTGCTCCAGGTCGATCGCGTCCTGCTCGCGCAGGTCCGCGTCCCGGGTACGGCGCGCGGTGTCGGTGGCGGTGCGCTGGGCTGCGAGCAGGGTGCGGGTCCGCTCGCTGCGCTGCGCCGCCTGCTCGCGCAGCATGGCGACCTGCCCGACCGCCCGGGCCGCCTCGGCGCGGTCGGTCGCCAGCTGCTGGCCGAGTGCGGTGAGCCGGGCCTGCTGCCGGGCCTGCTCCGCGCGCAGCGCGGAGAGCCGGGCCAGCTCGCGGTCCTGCGACCGCGACGCCGAGCCCAGCGCCTGTCTGGCGGTGAGGACCGCGGATTCGTCCGGTCCGCCGACGACCACCTCGGCGAGCACCGGCAGGTTCCCGCTCCGGTAGGCCGCGCGGGCGAGGCCGCCGAGGGCGCGCTCGCCGCGACCGATCTCGGCCGACGTCGCCGTCACGGCCGCCTGCGCGGCAGCCGTGGCCTGCCCGGTGCGCTCCATCGCCGCCCGGACCGAGGCTTCCCGGGCGCGGGCACCGACCAGCTGCTCGACAGTCGCCGCCTCCTGCTCGCGCGCCGAGGTCAGCTCGGCCTCGACTGCGGCCAGCCGGCGCGCGGCGGACTGCAGCGCGGCCGAGGACTCGGCCAGCCCCGCGGCGGCTTGCTGATCGACGCCGGCCAGCCGTGTTGCTGAGGCGCGCGCGGCAGCCTGCTGACGACGGATATCGGTCAGGTCGTCGGCCGGGGCCGGCGCGACCGACCCCGCCGACCCCGCCGACGGGGGGACGGAATCCGGCGGGGCGGCGACGGCGCGCGAGGGGGCGGTACCGCCGAGACGTGCGACGGCGGCCAGCCCGAGTACAGACGCTCCGGCGAGGATGCGGCGACGGCCGGGCGTCGACGCCGCGGCCGGGGAAGCCGGATCCATCACTCCGGCGACGCTAGGTGAGCGTGATCAAACTCTGAGGTATTTGCGCAGCGACACCAGCGCCGGGATCGCCGAGATCAGGACGGCGAGCGCGAACAGGGCCGGGATGATCCACCCCACCTCGTCCCAGCCCACCCACGCGGTGATGCGGATGTTCGGCCGGATGGCGTCCAGCACCACCAGCTGCTGCCAGGCGACGAAGGCCGCGGCTGCCAGCGCCGCGCCGACGACTCCGGCGACCACGGCCTCGACCACGAACGGGAAGCGGATCGAGGCGTTGCTCGCGCCCACCAGACGCATGATCTGGGTCTCCCGGCGCCGGCTGAAGGCGGCCAGGCGGACGGTGTTGGTGATCAGCAGGACTGCCACCACGATCAGCAGGATCGCCAGGCTGACCGCGCCGACCTGGAAGGCGCGCAACGCGGTGAACAGCGGGTCGAGGACGGTCCGCAGGTCCTGCACCGACTGGACGCCGGGCAGCGGGCGCGCCGCGTCGATGACCCGCTGGGTGCCGGCCGGGTCGCGCAGCTCGATCCGCAGCGACTCCTGCAGCTGATCCGGGCGGACGTCGGCGAACTCGGTGGAGTCGGCGAACTCGGCGCGGAAGTTGGCATAGGCCTGCTGCTGGGACTCGTACACCACGTCGCGGACCTGTGGGCCGGCGACGGCGGCGGCCACGGCGGCGCGCTGGGCGGGGGTGACGGCGCCGGCCCGGCAGGGCAGGCTCGGGTCCTGCGCCATGTCGGCGTTGCAGAAGAAGACGGCGACCTGGGCCTTGCCGTAGAAGAAGTCCTGGCTGCGCTGGGCCTGGGTCTGGGTCCACAGCCCGAGGCTGACCAGGAACAGGGAGATCGCCACCGTCACCACCAGCGACACCGTCATCGACAGGTTGCGCCGCAGCCCACCGAGCAGGTCCGCCAGCACGTAGCGGGCACGCATCAGCGCTGGTACCCGCCGCCGGCCTGGTCCCGGACCACGCGGCCGGCGTCGATCTCGATCACCCGCTTGCGCATCTGGTCCACCACCGACGCGTCGTGGGTCGCCATCACCACGGTCGTCCCGGTCCGGTTGATCCGGTCCAGCAGCCGCATGATTCCCACGCTGGTGTTCGGGTCCAGGTTGCCGGTCGGCTCGTCGGCGATCAGGATCATCGGCCGGTTGACGAACGCCCGGGCGACGGCCACCCGCTGCTGCTCCCCGCCGGACAGGGCGTCGGGCAGCCGGTCCTCCTTACCCGCCAGCCCGACCAGGTCCAGCACCTCCGGGACCATCGCCCGGATCTCGGCCGGCCTGCGGCCGATCACCTGCAGCGCGAAGGCCACGTTGCCGAAGACGGTGCGGTCCGGGAGCAGCCGGAAGTCCTGGAACACGGTGCCGATGTTGCGACGCAGCCGTGGCACCTTCCAGCTGGCCAGCCGGTCGATCTCGCGGCCGGCCACCACGATCCGCCCGGCGGTCGGCCGGTGCTCACGCAGCACCAGGCGCAGCAGCGTGGACTTCCCCGACCCGGACGCCCCGACGACGAACACGAACTCGCCCTTGTCGACCTGCAGGTCGACCTCGGCCAGGGCGGCGCGCTGCTGGCCGGGGAAGGTCTTGCTCACGTTCGAGAACGTGATCACGCCCGTCCCGGCCGTCCGCTCACGCCGCGGCCCCGCCCGCCTCGCCGGAGCGCCGCCAGCGGATGCCCGCCTCGACGAACCCGTCGATGTCGCCGTCGAAGACCGCCTGGGTGTTCCCGACCTCGTGGCCGGTCCGCAGGTCCTTGACCATCTGGTAAGGGTGCAGGACATAGGAGCGGATCTGGTTGCCCCAGCTGCCGCCGGAGCTGTCCTTCATCGCGTCGAGGGTGGCCTGCTCCTCCTGGCGGCGCCGCTCCAGCAGCTTCGCCGCGAGCACCGCCATCGCGCTGGCCCGGTTCTGAATCTGGCTGCGCTCGTTCTGGCAGGACACGACGATTCCGGTCGGCAGGTGCGTGATCCGGACCGCGGAGTCGGTGGTGTTGACCCCCTGACCGCCCGGGCCGGAGGAGCGGTAGACGTCGACGCGCAGGTCGTCCTCGTTGATGTCCACGGAGTCGCTCTGCTCGACGACCGGGGCGACCTCCACCCCGGCGAACGAGGTCTGCCGGCGCCCCTGGTTGTCGAAGGGGCTGATCCGCACCAGGCGGTGGGTGCCCTGCTCGACGGACAGGGTGCCGTAGGCGTAGGGCGCCTGGACGGAGAAGGTGGCCGTCTTGATGCCGGCCTCCTCCGCGTACGAGGTGTCGAAGACGTCGGTGGCCCAGCCGTGCCGTTCGGCGTAGCGCAGATACATCCGCAACAGCATCTCGGCGAAGTCCGCGGCGTCCACCCCGCCGGCCTCGGCACGGACGGTGATCAGGGCCTCCCGTGCGTCGTACTCACCGGAGAGCAGTGTCCGCACCTCGAGTTCGTCGATCTGCGTGCGCAGCGCGGCGAGCTCGGTGTCGGCCTCGGCCCGCGTGGCCTCGGCGGTGCCCGCGTCGTCCTCCTCGGCGGCCAGTTCGGCCAGCACGTGCAGGTCGTCGACGCGGGTGCGAAGCGAGGCCAGCTGGGTGAGGTCGGCCTGGGTGTGCGACAGCTCACTGGTGACCCGCTGCGCGTTGTCCTGGTCGTCCCAGAGGCCGGGAGCGCCGACCTGCTGCTCCAGCTCGCCGATCCGGGCCCGCATCGCGACGACGTCGGACACCTGCTCGATGCGGGTCAGCGTGCCGTCGAGCGCGGACAGCGCGGTGTCGAAGTCGTCGGCGGGCACGGTCGTCGAGGTTACGACAGCGGTGCCGGGCCGACCGGGACGCGCGCTCTGCGGCCGGTACCCGCACCCGGCCGCACCCGGCCTCATCCGGCGGGGACGGCCCGGGCCAGGCGGTCGACCGCCTCGCCGATGTGGTCGACGGGGATGCCGCCGAAGCACAGGCGCAGCTGCGGGGACTCCGCCGTGGCGACCCAGTAGGGCGCTCCCGGCCCCACGGCGACTCCGTTGCGGGCGGCGGCCTCGGTGACTGTCAGTTCGTCGGCGCCGCGCGGCAGCGCCAGCCACAGCGACACCGACCCACGCGGCGGGACGAAACTGCACTGCGGCAGGCGCGCCGCGAGCTCGCGGCCCATCACCGACGCGCGCTCGCCCAGTGCCGCGGACAGCGCCCGCAGGTGCGGCTTCCAGCCGGGACCGGTGACCAGCTCCACGGCCGCCGCCTGGAGCACGGGCGTCACATAGAGGTCGTCGACGAGCCGGAGTGCGGCGATCCGGCGCAGCACCGGCCCGCGGGCGATGACCGCGCCGACCCGCAGGCCCTGGGCGACCGCCTTGGTCAGCGAGGTGAGGTTGATGACGCGCCCGTCGCGGTCGTCGGCGAACAGCGCGGGCGGGGTCGGGCCTCCGTGCCCGAGCAGGCGGGCGTAGTCGTCCTCGATGACGAACGCCCCCGCGTCGGCGGCCGAGCGGAGCACCTGCTCGCGGCGCTCCGGTGCCAGGACCGAGCCATCCGGGTTGCCCCACGTCGGCTGCAGGTACACAGCGCGGGCGCCGGTAGCGGTGAACGCCCGCGCCAGCTGGTCGGCGCGGACGCCGTCCTGGTCGGCCGGGACGGCGACGGGCACGATGCCGGCCGCGCGGGCCAGGGCCAGGGCGCCGGGATAGGTCGGCACCGCGAACAGCACCTGCTCACCGGGGCGGGCGACCGAGCGGATGGTGGCCGACAGCGCCGACTGCCCACCGGAGGTGATCAGCACGTCGTCGGGTGCGGCGCCGACCTGCTGGCCGAACCAGGCCCGCAGCTCCGGCAGGCCCATCTGCGGGGCCGCCGACCAGATGTCCGGGCGCCGGGACGCTCGGCTCATCGCTGCGGCCAGCCGTCCCACCGGCTGCAGGCTGGTGTCGGTGTAGGCGCTGGCCAGCGGCAGGACACCGGGGTCTCCGACGCGGAAGATCCGCTCCATCGCCAGCGCGTCGACCCGGTCCACGCCGAGGGTCACGTGCTGCCAGGCGGTGTCCGGGCCCGCGCTCGGCCTGGCGGCCGGCCGGGCGACGAACGTGCCGGCGCCGGGCCGGGTCGTGACGACGCCTTCACCGACGAGCACGCCCAGCGCCTTCTGGACGGTGACCGGCCCGACATCGAGGTCGCGGACCAGCTCGCGCGTCGACGGCAGCCGCGCGCCGACCGGCAGGGTCACCGCACGGCGGCGCAGTGCGTCGGCGGTGCGGTCCACCGCCGACCCGGACCGGGCAGATCCGGAAGTGCTATCCTGAGTCATGGCACACAACGATAGCGCTATCATCCGCGTCAGCCAACTGCTACTCGGTCGCCCGCTCCGCTGAGCACCGCGTCCGCCGACCGCGGCCGGTCGGCAGTGCCGCGCTGCACCGCGGTCGACTGCCGGCTGGCCGGTGCAACCGGCCCGACAACCCCCTGACCGGCGGACCCATCAGCCGGTAGCCTCCGCGCAGGAGGTCGCCATGGCTCATGCAACGTTGCGCGATGTCGCCGCCAGGTCGGGCGTGTCCGTCCGCACGGTCTCGAACGTGGTGACCGGCTCCAAGGCCGTTGCCGAGCACACCCGGGCCCGGGTCGAACGGGCCGTGGAGGAACTGGGGTACCGGCCGAACATGGTGGCGCGTTCCCTGCGCAGCGGCCGGAGCCACATCATCGCGTTCTCGGTTCCCGACCTGAACGTTCCCTACTTCTCCGAGCTGGTCAGCGAGGTCACCGCGCGTGCCCGCGAGCTGGGCTACACCGTGATGATCGACCAGACCGACGGGCTGCCCGAGCGCGAGCGAGCACTGATCACCGCCCGCTCCCCCGCCCAGATGTTCGACGGGCTCATCGTCAACGCGCTGTCCCTGACCGCGGCCGAGATCCGCGACCGCGACCACCGACTGCCGCTGGTCCTGCTCGGTGAGCACCTGTCCGACGGCAGCTTCGACCACGTAGGCGTGGACAACGTGGCGGCCGCGCGGGCGGCGACCAGCCACCTGATCGGCCTCGGCTGCCGGCGCGTCGCCGCGATCGGCTCGCTGTCCCCGGTGACCGAGACCGCCCAGCTCCGCCTGCTCGGTTACGCCCAGGCGCACCGGCTGGACGGGCGGGAGGTCGACCACCGGCTCGCGGTGCCCACCGGAGGCTTCACCCGCCGGGACGGTGCGACGGCGATGGCCCGGTTACTGGAGCTGCCAGAGCCGCCCGATTCCGTCTTCTGCTTCAGTGACCTGCTGGCGCTCGGGGCGATGAAGACGCTGCACGACCGCGGGGTGAAGATCCCGGAGGACGTCGCCGTCGTCGGGTTCGACGACGCCGAGGACGGCCGGTACGCGACCCCGTCGCTGACGACGGTGTCGCCGGACAAGGCCGCCATCGCCGCACAGGCGGTGGACCTGTTGGTCCGTCGGATCTCCGGCGTCGCCGGGCCGGCGCCGCAGGACCTGTGGGCCGGCTGGAGCCTCGTCGTGCGCGAGAGCACCGTTCGCGGGAGCACCTCTCTCGGCTGACCGGATCGCAGTGGTGGTCAAGACGTCCGAGCAGCCGGTGACACGCCCCGCTGCCGCTAACGCCAGGGCGGCCGGCCGCGCAGCCAGCGAGGTCGCCGAACCCGTCGCGTGCGCAGCTGTCTTGAACAGAACAGCGGACCGGTGTTCCCGCAGTACCTGGTGCGAGCGTTGATCTTCCGGGCCGTCGCCGACCAGCTCGGAGACCGTGAGTGGTGTCGGTTCGTCACAGGCCCAGCAATTCAACCTTGATGCTGCGGTAACTGACCGACCGGCTCGAGCAGGGCAGCCCGCGCGAGCGCGCCCATGAGGCTTATTTGGCCCCGTGCGCATATACCGGTGTGAAGAGTATGGTGGCTTCATGGCGACACCGGAGATGCGCGAGCCGACCTTCCTGCTCCTCACGGCGCTGGCCGCCGGTCCCCGGCACGGCTACGCACTGATCGCCGATGTCGAGGCGGTCAGCGACGGCCGGGTGCGACTGCGCCCGGGGACGCTGTACGCGGCGCTGACCCGCATGGCCGAACAGAGACTCGTGGTCGTCGAACGGGAGGAGGTGGTCAACAGCAGGCTCCGCCGCTATTACCGGCTCACCACGTCCGGCGCGGCGGAGCTCGACGAGGCCGCCCGCCGGATGCGGAAGACCGCCGACACCGCTGTTCGCCGGTTGCGGACCGCGCAGGTGACCGCGTGAGTTCCGCGGCCGCCGGCGGATCGACAGACCATGGCGCTATCGAACGGCACTACCGGCGGGCACTGCTCGCCTACCCGAAGCGGTGGCGGGACAATCACGGCGAACAGCTGCTCGGGGTGCTGCTCGATGCGGCCGAGGATCCCGCGCAGGAGCGGGCCCACCACGTCGAGATCGTCGACGTGGTCCGGCACGGTGTCGCCGAGCGGCTCAGCGTGCTCGGTCGGCCGTTCTCGGGGGCGGTGCGCAACCGGCTCGCGGCCCTCGCGATCGTCAACGGAGTCGCGCTGGCCGCGGTGATGCTCCTGACGGTCGGTCTCGGACCGCAGGACCGCGCCGGTTCCTCAGCGCCGGCGACCGGCGACGGCGGGGCGGCCGCGGGTTCCGGGCTGTCCGCGCAGCAGTTCGACCTCATGACGCCGGTGTACCTCGGCTGGCTGGTCGTCTTCGGTTTCGCGGTGGCCCGTCGGCCGCGCCCAATGCGCCGGAGCGCGCTGCTCACCGCCGGTTGCACCGCGATGGTGCCGGTGACCGCCCAGGTGACCGGTATGCAGCGTCCCCTGCTGCACCAGCTCGCAATTTTCGGCGTCCTGGCGCTGCTCGCTGCCGCCGTCGACCTGTACACCGAGCAGGTCCGACCCGCCGTGGTCGTGGGGCTCACCGCGGCGGTCGGGTACGTCGCCATCGCGGCAATCCGAACATTCGCCGACGGCAACGTCGGGTACGCCCAGGTCAGCGACCAACTCGGCGGGATGTCGCGGCCACTCGGGGTCGGCTGTCTGCTGCTCGCGGCGCTGTTCGCCGCGATCGGACGATCGAGCTGGTCGGCACCGCTGCTGCTGGTCGCCATCCCCTGGTCGGCGTTCGGCGTGTGGAATGCCGTCACCCAGCCGAACTCCCCCGACCGTCCCGACCAGGCACTGCTGGTGGCCCTTCTGGCCGTCGGCGCCGCGCTCGCCCTGATCCACCAGGCGCGCACCCTGCAGCATCGACCCGGCGCCTACAGGTTCACCTCGACGTAGGTGCCGCGGTCGAGGTCGCGGAACCGGCCGCCCCCCGTTCAGCCGAACTCCCGCCACTTCGCTCGGCACCCGTTGCGGGCCGTCACGGTTGCACCGCGATGGTCGAGCTCCGGGTGGTCGACCGAGGTGACGAGGGCCAGACGGTTGTGCGGTGGTGCCGCGACCGACAGCGGTCAGAGTCCGCCGGCGACGCGGATGCTGGCACCGGTGACGTAGCCGCTGCCCGGCCCGAGAAGCCAGTCGATGGCCGACGCGACCTCGCCCGGTTCCCCCACGCGTCCCATCGGGATCCTGCCGACGACCCGCTCGAGCCGCTCCGGATCGCCGGCCGCAGCGTGGATCCCGGTGCGGATCATCCCGGGCGCCACCGCGTTCACCCTGACCCCTTCGCCGGCGAGTTCCTTCGCCAGGCCGACCGTCAGCGCCTCGACGCCGGCCTTGGCCGCGGCGTACTGCACGTACTCGTGGGGGGAGCCGAGCGTCGCCGCAGCCGAGGAGACGTTGACGATCGCCCCGCCCGAGCCACCTCGCCGGGTGGACATCAGCTGGGTCGATCGACGAGCGCACAACAGTGTTCCGAGCAGATTCACCTCCACGACGCGGCGCACGACGGCCGCGGGAGTGTCGGCGAGGTCACCGATGTGCGCGGTGACGCCTGCGTTGTTGACCAGGCCGGTCACCACCCCGAGGTCGGTGGCAGCGGCGAACAGGGTATCGACGTCGGACTCGTCCGCGACATCGCCGGCCACCGCGATCGCCCGGGCGCCGGCGGCTGTCGCCGCCTCGACCACCTGCTCCGCGGCCATCTGATCGCCGAGATAACCCAGCACCAGGTCATGGCCGCGGCGCGCGAGATGGATCGCGGTAGCGGCCCCGATCCCGCGACCGCCGCCGGTCACCACCGTCAGGGGTCGGGCTACAGACGACACGACGCCACACTGCCCCACAGATTCGTGTCCTGACCGGCAACGTGCTGTTCCCCGAGGGCTCGCGACCGCTGGTGATCGACCCGTCCCCATACTGGCGACCACTCAGTTTCGCGTCGGCGATCGTCGTCGCCGACGCACCGGGGTCCACGGCGCGGGCGAGGAGATGGTCGAGCCCCTGCTACACGAGGTTGACTTTCCCCAGTAGCTGCTGCGGCCGCTGATCTTCGGGGCCGTCACCAGCTCGCACGTCCGGACTCCAGTCGGGGCGACACCGTCGACCCGTTCCGCCCGGCCGTCGAGTCGGCGACCCGCCTTGCCGCAGCCGGCTGACCCGGCCGGTGACAGGCGGAGCGATGCTCATGTCTTGGACCGCGCAGCCCCGGCCGGCGCAGCGTCCTCGGCGCAGTACCAGCCGCTCCGTTCGTAGCTCGACATCGTCGAATACGCGGTCCGGCACCCGGCGACCCAAGAAGCGCGGGGACAGCAGGGTCCGCGCGGCATCCTGGGCGGTCAACGTCGAGCACCGGACCGGAAGGCATGCGATGAGCCCAGACCCGACCGCTGTCGGCCGCCGTCTCGCCGAACCGGTGGGGCAGCGGTGACCCCCGAGGGCGCCGCCCGGACCGGCGCGCGGTTCGCCCCCGGTCGGGTGATCGAGCGTCGCGAGGTGCTGCACGGAATGCGCTGGCTGACCCACCCGGTGACCGTCGTCGACGACACCGACGACGTGCTGGCGGTCCTGCTTCAACCAGGGGCGCCGTTCACGTTCTCCGAGCACCCGTTCGGTCCCCACCCGTGGGGCCATCAGACCGCGTGGTCGGCCACGACCGTGTTGCAGCTGTACCGGGACGGCGACCCCTACAGCGTGTGGAAGTTCTTCATCGACGGCGTGTTCACGCACTGGTACGTCAACTTCGAAGCCCCGATGGTCCGCCGTCCCGACGGCGCCGGTGGCGGTGGCTATGGCACCGACGACCACGGCCTCGACATCGTCGTTCCGGCCGACGGAACACCGTGGCAGTGGAAGGACTTCGACGACCCGGCGGCGATGGCTGGCACCGGACGGATCACCTCGGCGGAGGCCCAGCAGATCCATGCCGACGCCCGTGCGGTCGCGGAGCTGCTCGACGCCGACGACAGGTGGTGGGCCGGCTGGGATGACTGGACACCTGGTGACCGGGACGGCGAGCTGTGACTGCTGACAACGAGCCGGACACCACCGTCGAGGTGGTCGAGGCCGACCCGTCGTGGGCAGGGGCATTCGAGGTCGAGCGACGACGCCTGACGGGTGCGTGCCCGGCCGCGGTCCGGGTCGAGCACATCGGCTCGACGAGCGTCCCCGGCCTGGCCGCCAAACCGACGATCGACGTGCTGCTCGTTCTGCCGGCTCGTCGGGACCTCACCGCGGCGATCCCCACCCTGGAAGGCCTGGCCTACCAGTACGTCCCGGAATCGTTCGCCGCAGACCCCGACCACCTGTTCCTGCACCGGATCCACGGTGGCAAGCGGAGCCACCACCTGCACGTGGTGGCGGCGTCCTCACCCCTGACCGACCGCTACCTGCTGTTCCGCGACTACCTGCGGGCCCAACCCGAGGCGGCCGCGCGCTACGAGGCGGTCAAACGCGACCTGGCCGTCCGCTATCCGACACAGCGCGACCGTTACGTCGACGAGAAGCCCGCCGCGGTTGAGCGGCTGCTGGCCGAAGCAGACCGGTGGAAAGCGTCCGCATCCGGTCGTCGGTCGGCGTGAGATCGCCGCTGCGGTACGACCCGAGTGCGTCGAACGACGGCCTCCCGGACACGCACTGGCCGTGCGGGGAGCAACTCAGTCTCGCCACGCACCTCGTGCCGCGGCGCCCGCCGCGTAATCGGCGAACCGGGTGGGTGTCCGACCGGTCACCCGGTGGACCACATCCGTTGGGGCGTCGTCGCCGCGCGCCTGGATCGCGGCGAACATGTCGATCTCCGCGATCACTCTGTCCCGCGGGACGCCTGCCGCGAGCTGTGTCTGGAGGTATCGGTCAGGGGTGCCGGCGAACCGCACGCGCCGACCGCTGAGCTGGCTGATGACCGCGACCGCCTCGGCGAAGGTGAGCGCCTCCGGGCCGGTGAGCTCATACGTCTGATCGGCGTGCCCCGGTCCGGTCAGCGCCGCCACGGCGACGGCGGCGATGTCCTCCGCGTCGACGAACCCCTGCCGCAGGTCACCGATCGGCGTGACGAGCTCGCCACTCATTACCGGACCCCGGAAGAAGCCCTCGTCGAAGTTCTGGTCGAACCATGTCGGGTGCAGGATGGTCCACTCCGCGCCCGACTCCTGGACGGTCTGCTCCGCCGCCAGCAGGCGCTCGTCACCCATCTCCGTGAGGTTGGTGCTCGACAGGAGCACGACCCGCTCGACGCCGTGCCCGACCGCGTAGGTGACGAAGGCGGGGTCGACCGCGGTCCCGTCCGGGGCCATCAGGTAGAGCGCCGCGGCGCCGTTCACCGCCGCCACCCAGGTGGACGGTTGCGACCAGTCGAACGGCACCGGCGTCGCGCGGGACACCGGACGGACGGGAAGCCCCGCCTCGCGCAGCCGTCGCGTCACCCGCCGGCCAGTGGACCCGGTCGCTCCGACCACCAGCACGGGACGCTCGACCATGAGCAGGACCCAACCACCGCACCGGTGCTGGACGAACTGCAACTTCCAAGACCGCGACGCCCCACCGATCCCAGTACGAATTCGGTGACCGGACCTGCCGACCGCCTGCCGCGACAAGCCGGACGACTGCTTCGGCCTCCGCCGGTCCGTCGAGATAGGGCACGAGGAGGTCCTGCTCGGTCGGCGCCGGCATGGGCAGCCGATCGGCGTCACCACGATCGGGCCTGGTGGCGTCGGTAACCCGACCAGCTCCAGATGCCACGCTGCGTCGGGCCAGCCGTAGGTGGTTCGACGCGCGAGGGACCACGGACGGAGCCTGCCCGGTCCGCCCGCCGCGAGGCGCCAGCGGTCAGTCCCGTCGCATCCCTTCGGGGTCGCGGGAACGCCTCGCGGTCAGGACACCGGCGGTCAAGACGCTGCCGACCACCGCGAGGACCATCGGAACCAGCAGCGTCAGACCGGTCTGAGTGAACTCCAGGACAAGGACGACGGCGGTCACCGGAGCACGCTGGGTCGCGGCCAGCACGGCGGCCGCCCCGATGAGGACGAACGCCGTCCGGGCGTCCGCCGGCCACACCCGGGTCCACGCGATGCCGGTGACCGCCCCGAGCGCGGCCCCGGTGGACAGCGACGGCGTCAACAACCCGCCGACGGCGCCACTGCCCAGACACGCAGCGGTCACGACCGGCTTCAACACGGTGACAGCCACGAGCACCCCGACCCCCGCGGCACCGTCGAGAACGAGCTGGGTCGGGGCGTGCCCGTTGCCGAGCAGCTCCGGGAACGGCCAGGCGAGCAGCCCGAGCGCGGCGAAGACGCCGGTCATGGCGACCGGCACCCGCCAGCCGGTGGCGGCGTGTGCCCGCGCGAACGTGGTCAGCCGCAGGAACGCGGCGCCCACCGCGCCGGCGACCGGGCCGAGGAGCACCGCGAACACCAGCAACGACCCACCGACGACGACGACGCCGCTCGCCCCACCGGCGGTCGGCACCGCGACCAGGTAGGTCTGGTGCGCACCGATGCCCACCCAGGCGACGGCGGTCGCGATCGCGGAGGTCGCAGCCGCGGCGAGAACGTCAGCCAGGGCGGTGGAGGCCAGCAGCACCTCCAGGGCGAACACCGCGCCGCCGAGAGGGACGTCATAGACGGCGGCGAGGCCGGCTCCGGCGCCGCAGGCCAGCAGGGTTCGGCGTCGGGTGTCATCCAAACCGGTGCGCTCGGCGAACCATCCGCCGAGCGCCGCCCCGGCCTGCCGCGGCGCTCCCTCACGGCCGAGCGAGCCGCCGGCGGCGACCGCAGCGACCTGCAGGCACGCGTCGAGCGCCGTCCGGAGCGGTGGCAGTCGCCGGCGCGGATCCGCGACCGCCTCGTCGACACTGACCAGCGGGGCTGGTGGACGCCGCAGCAACCACCATCCGATGCCGGTGACCGCCCCACCGACGGCGAGCGCCGCCACCCGCCGGATCGGCGACGCACTCTCGACCTGGGCCACGAACGACCCGCCGCCCGCGCCGAAGGCAAGGTCCTGGATGAGCTTCAGCAGCCAGGTCACCAGGATGCCGATCACACCTGCGCCGACTCCGGTGGCCACGACGGCCAGGATCATCCGGACCGTGGTCGTGCGTGCTGCGGCAGACGGCGACCGCGCCCAGCCCTGTCCGGACACCGAGCCCGTCACCGACACCTGACCGGGTCGACCGCCCGGCTGGCCACCTCCGGGCTGGACGTGCGAGCTGCGGGCACCGCTTCGTTCCCCTCCGTTGCGGCCACCTCATCACCCCGGCGTCCGGATGCGGCACGCGCTCGGGCAGCGAGAGTTGGCCCGGGGCTGCCGCTCGCCGTCGTCCCGAGGTCTCGGGGTTCGTGGCGTTCCCTGCGCCCGCTCACCTGCCGGCGGTCACGGCTCGCAACTCGACGAGCGACTCCTGGACGAGCTGCTGGAAGTCTCGGTGATTGGCCTGGTCGACCCACCGCTCGAACGCGACCTTGAAAACGGCGACGCCTGCCTCGGCGGCCAGACCCGCGGCACGGTCTGCGGCACCGCGTCGCCGCAGCACCTCGGCGAGCGCCGCGGACAAGGTTGCCAGCTTGATCAGCTCGCGCTCCCGGAGCTCTGCGTTCGCCGCAATGATCCGCTGCCGCTGCCGGGAGTGTTCACGTCGCTCCGCGAACAGTCCGCCGGCGGCCTGAAGGGCTGCGGCGACCGCGTCGAGGGGGCCTAGGGAACCAGGCGCATCGGCGACCTCGCGCACCAGAAACTGCTGCAGTTGGCCCGCGCCCCCGAACAGAACCTCCCGCTTGTCGACGAAGTGCCGGAAGAACGTCCGCTCCGTGAGCCCTGCCCGCTGGGCGATTTCCACCACCGTCGTCTGTTCGAACCCGCGTTCGTCATAGAGCTCCAGGGCCGCCCGCTCCAGCCGCTCGCGCGCGCCCGGCTCCCATCGACTCATGCCGCGACCCTACTGATGACAAGCACTGACATGGATCGCCATGCGTGTGGTAGCGGCTGGCATCCCTGCGTCCTCCTGCCGCCCGGCACCTCGACCTTCCCGTCGCCGCCATTCCCCTGAGGACGCTCCCCAGCACTTCACCTGGGTCGCCTGGCCTCCTCGCAGCCGACAGCCCGGCTTCCAGCACGCTGACCCGCGAGCTGGTGAAATGGCAGCCGACCCACGCCGGACTCATCGACGACCTCGACCCGGGCCACTACGTCGACAACCCGTCGGCCTGATCTGCGGTGGCGGGGGGCGGGCATCACCGGCGTCCGGATCACGCCCGGCCGGTGGCCCGGGCGCTGACGGTCACCCGGACGCCGCGGCCGAACAGCGAGGTCATCAGCGGGACGTCCGCGACCGCCGAGGCGGTGACGACCGCGGCCCGGCCGGCGTCGTCCAGTCGCGCGGACCACGCGAACTCGGCGAGGCTGCCCGGTGCACCGGACTGGTCGATCGCGGCGCCCGCAGCAGCCTCGGCCGCCGAGCCGTCGAGCCTCCGGTCCTCCGGCGCAGCCCCGCCGAGGATGTCGGACTCCCGGACCGCATCGGCCGCGGCGACCGCAGCCCCGTCCGCAACCGAGCTCAGCGAGCGCCGGGTCACGTAGACCGACGAGGCCGCCGCGACACCGGCCAGCGCGGTGAGCAGGACCAGACAGAAGCCGAGCATGAACAGCGTGACCTGACCGGACTCCGGCTCTGCCCGACCTCGTCGGTGGCCCGAGTCCACGCCGCGCACCGGCCGCGCGCGGTACACGCCGCGCACCGGCCGCGGGCGGTCCACGCCGTGCACCGGCCGCGGCGCCGTCATGGGGCGTCCCGAAACTCGCCGTAGGCGGCGACGTGGACGCCGCTGACCCCGATGGACACGTCGTCGTCGGCCCAGCCGGGAACCAGCGGCAGCGCGACCCGGTCCGCGACGGTGACGCGGACCGCACCGCCCGGGCCCGTGCAGGCACCGTCGGCGCCGACACAGGCCGTGGTGACGGTGACGTCGGCCAGCCGCAGGCCCTGGTCCCGCAGCGCCACGTCCGCCGCGGCGGCCGCCTGGTCTGCACCCGCGACCTGGAATGCCCGGCCGTAGGCACGCGCGGCGGCGCTGACCCCGTACGCCTCCCGCTGGACGTCGAGCACGGCGATCAACGCGTAGACGATCGGCAGCAGCAGGACGGCCGCGAGCCCGATGAACTCGATCAGCGCAGAACCGCGCTCCGCGGCCGTCCCTGCCGGTGGCACCGGGTCCGGCGTCACGGGACCTCACGCAGCGCGTGGCCGGCCAGCTCCATCGTCACCGAGTGCAGGGTCAGGACGCCGAGGACCGGAACCGGTACGGACGCGGCCACCTCGACCGTGCCGCCCGGCCCCTCCCCCGCGGACACCGCGCCCGCATAGGCCGGCGACAGGGATCGCCCGATCAGGTCGCTGGCGTACGCGGCGCCGTCGGCCGGCGAGCGGTCGGCCGACGCACCGACCCGAGCGCCCTCGGACAGCGCGTCGACCACGGTCGTCCGCACGAAGACGACCATCGCGACCTGAAGGATCGCCACGACGAGGATCGTCAGCGGGATCAGTACCAGAACCACGTCCACGACTGCGGCTCCCGACTCACCTCCGCCCCCGGTGACTCGAGGCCTCCCCCGGTGGCTGCCCCGCGCGGCCCATGGCCGGGTCCGGCCGCCTGTCAGGGCGTGCTGACCGAGTCCAGTGCCCGGCTGAACGCATTGCCCAGCTGCGCCTGCAGGGTCGCGATCAGTCCGACGACGATCAGCGCCGACATCAGCGTGACGAGAACCCAGCCCGGGACGTCGCCGCGCTCGGGGTCGGCTGAGCGCGGCGCGCGCACCTGGAGCGCCGCGCTCAGCCGGGCGGGCAGGTCGGACATCGGGGTGACGATCACGGGTCGTGCCATGGTTCTCTCCTTCTGCTGGTTGGAGCGCTGCTCTCACGAGGCGATGGCCTGGAGAGTGACGAAGCCCGGGAACAGGGCGAACAGGATGGTCACCGGAAGGACCAGGAATACGACGGGCACCATCATCAGGATGTCCTTGCGCCCACCGGTCTCGATGAGCCGGCGGCGGTCGGCCTCGCGGACGTCGGCCGCCTGCGCGCGTAGCACGTCGGCGAGCGGAGTTCCCCGCTCGATGGCGACGGCGATGCCGTCGACGAACCGTTGCAGCGGGGGCAGCGCCGTCCGCTCGGCGATCCCGCCGAGAGCAGTGCTCAGGGAGGCCCCGGTCCGGGCGTCGGCGAGTGCGGTACCGAGCTCGCCGGAAAGCTCACCGCGGGTGATCCGGACGATCCGCTCGAGCGCGGAGACCGTCCCCTCTCCGGCGGCCAACGACAGCGCGAGCATGTCCGCAACAGCCGGGAACTCCGCGAGCAGCCGCTTTTCCCGCCGGGACACCCCGGTGGTCAGCGCCTGGTCGCGAGCCAGGACGCCGCCCAGCGCGCCGGCGCCGACGAGGGAGACCACGATGGCCGGCCGGGCACCGGAGGCCAGCGCCAGCAGGCCGGCGACCAGGCCGACGCCGACACCGGCGGCGCCCCACAACAGCTGCTCGGCCCGGAACACCTCGGTCGTCATCCGGGAGCCGGACCGCGACAGCCGCCGCCGGATACTGGCGTCGCCGCCGAGCACCCGTTCCAGTAGCCGGCCACCGCGCGTCAGGTACGGCGCGAGCAGGCGGTGGACGAGCGGCGGGACGGTTCCGGTCGGTGCGGCGAGGAAGACACGCTCGGGCACGAGAATGTCCCGCAGGTAGGGCTGCAGGCGGCCGACGAGATTCGGGCGCCGGGCCCGGGTGAGCGTCGCACCGACCATCGCCAGACCGGCGGCCAGCGCGGCGCCGAGCAGCGCGCCCGTCAGCGGCGGGCTCACCGCAGGACCCGGACATCTTCGGGCAGCCGGCCGATTCGCAGCATCAACCGGTACGCCAGCACCGAGGAGCCGAGGCCGATGGCGAGGACGACGACGCCGGCCTGCGAGTTGTACTGCCGGGTCACGTTCGACTGCAGCGAGAGCAGCGCGAGCACGATCCACGGGGCGGCGACGGCCAATCGGGCCGCGTTGACCGTCCAGCTCTGCCGCGCGACGAGCTCGGACCGCGTGTGCGCGTCCTCGCGCAGGAAGGCCGACAGGGTCCGCAACAGTCGTCCGAGGTCGGTTCCGCCGACCTCGCGGGCGAGCCGCAGCGCCTCGATGATGCGGTCCGCCACCGGGTCGGCCAGCCGGGCCTTCAGGGCGTCGAGGCAGTCGGTGAACCGGCCCGTCGCCCGGTAGTCCGCGCCGAAGGAGAGGAACGCCGGACGCAGCGGCGCCGGACCGCGAATCCCCAGTTGGGACAGCGCTTCCGGTAACGACAGGCCGGCCCGGATGCTGGAGGCCAGGTTGTCCACGGCGTCCGGCCACAGCCCGCGCAGCTCCTCGCGGCGACCCGCCGCCCGGCGGTGGACCAGGACGAACGGCGTCCACGCCGCGAAGCCCGCGAACACCGCCGCGATCGGGTAGGTCCCGGTGACGGCGAGCACCACCAGCCCGACGAACGCGCCGAGCGCGACCGCGGTCCAGACGACCGCCGACGGCTTGACGCCGTGCAGGTCCGCGGCCGCCAACTGGTCGCGCAGCCGCTCGGACAGGCCCGGTCGGCGGGTCGGGGCGCCCACCCGGGCAGCCCGGTCCGCGCGCCACCCCGGCGACACGGACATGGCGATCAACAGGCAGCCGACCGCGAGCACGAGACCGAGCAGAGCGCCCATCAGTGGGCCGTCGCCCGGTCTGCGGTTGGCCCCGGACGTCCGCCCCCGAGCAGGGCCGTCACGTCGACGCCGGCGCGTTCGAACCGGTCCCGGTGCGGCGGGTAGCCGTCGGCCCGCACCAGCCGGTCGTCGCGGGTGAGGAAGATGTGTTCGACCTCGACGACCCCGTTCTCCGCCCGGCCGGGGACGGCAGCGATCTCCCGTACCTTGCGCGCACCGCTCGCGTCGGTGCCCAGGTGCACGACCAGGTCGACGGCGCCGGCGACAGTCGGAACCACGAAACGCGACCCGATGTTCTCCCCGGCCAGCAACGGCAGCGTGCACATCTTCGTCACCGCCTCACGCGCGGAGTTCGCGTGGATGCTGCACATGCCGGGCAGTCCGGAGTTGAGGGCGATGAGCAGGTCCAGGCACTCCTGCTGGCGGACCTCGCCGACGATGACGCGCGACGGGGGTTACATAAGGAGTAGGGTCAGAATGTCCGAGAGTAATGCTCTCTCGTTATGATTCTGTGACTTCCGACGCCGATCCCGTGGAGCACTGCTCACACTTCGCCCGATGCGTCGGACCCGTCACTGT